>OCKZ01000028.1_pt1 | contig 35229 bp, 30 predicted proteins | sample 1495951 | NCBI WGS metagenome assembly OCKZ01 (sample SAMN03418277, study PRJEB22391) | human gut metagenome | biome: human-gut; feature: organic feature; material: feces | host: Homo sapiens | place: Tanzania | collected 2013-01 | reverse complement strand
AATTAATACAAGCGTAGCGCGAGCCAAATCCATCTGAGCAAATTGGAAATATGCCGAGAGCATTTTTTCATAATTTGCAAAAAAAAACGACATTCAGGCTATGTAAACAATCCTGGACTGCTTGAGCCGGATTCGTTCATCCGTTTAAGTGTATTATCATATAAACATAAAGTCAAGGTTTGGACCCGCGGCTTGCAGGACGCGCTTTTTGTAATAAATTAGTCCAAATGTCGAGTTTTTTACTGAATCCGTAAATTGAATGAGCGGGAAGAAAAAGAAAGCGGCAACCGAGCCATTCTGAGCGATAGCAAGCGATTTTGAAAAAAATCGCGCAGTCTGATACTTTGTACGCAAAGTACGATAGCTTCGCTATCTACCGAATTGACGCGCTTTTTCTGGTAGCTCATTCAATTTCTGAATTTATAAAACTCGAAATTCGGGATAAATTGATATAAATTTTGTTGACGATGTTTTGTAAAATTATTATATTTAGTTTATCGGTTTAATTTCTTAAACTTATAAACTGCTAATATTTTTAGGAGGATTTGTATATCATGAAACGCTTATTCAAGCACCCATGGTTAATTATCATCGTAACGCTTGCTGTTACCACGGTACTTGGACTCCAGCTTGGAAATATCCAGATGGACGATTCCACCCGGCTTTATTTTCCGCAAAAGCACGACTCTTACAAACGGCTTATTGAATCGGAAGACAGGTTCGGAAGCACTGTTGTTATTGGAGTTTCCCTTGAAACCGACAAAGGAACTATCATAACTCCGGAAGTTCTTGAGATTATCGACCATATTTCAACCGATGTTGAAAATCTGCCTACGGTTGACCGGGTTGACTCGCTTACAAAGATTGACTTTATTGAAGATGTTGACGGCGCGCTTACCGCTGGAAATATCATTGACGCGGAACGCGACGAAAACGGTTACCTTCCAAAACTTACAATTGAACAGACAAACCAGCTTAAGCAGAATCTTGCGGACTGGGATGAAATGTATACGCGCTCAATAATTTCTGATGACAACAAGGCTGCCCAGATGCAGATTACCCTTGTTGCAAACAATCATCCGGATGAAATCGCGTATATTGGCGCAATAACTTCTGAGCAGGCTGAAATTCTTGCAAACGCCGGAATAAAGACTTTCAAGGATTTTAAGAAAGCCGAAAAGAAAGGAGCTCTTGCTTCTATTGAAGGTTTTTCTGATGAAGAGCTTGCTTCCGTTACGGAAATAATAAAAGATGCCGCGGCAAATGCAAAATCTTCAAGCGATATTGAAAAGGAAACCTTGGACAAGGTAAAGGAAATAACTGAAAAATACACAAAAGGCTCTAGCCTTAAGGTAATTTACTTTGGCGATCCTGTTGTTTCTGAAAATATGCACGAATTCATAATTTCAGACCTTGTAAGGCTCATTCCGCTTGTTTCTGTAGTTGTTCTTCTTACATTGTTCATCAGCTTAAAGACTCTGGACGGAACTGTTCTTCCTCTTATAACGGTTCTTCTTTCAACTGCCTGCACCTGCGGACTTATGGCTGTATTCAATTTTACATTTACGATTGTTACAAGCATTATTCCGGTCGCGCTTATTGCCTGCGGTTCTGCATACGGAATCCACGTGCTTACCCATTACTACATCGCGCTGGATGAGGCAAAGTCAAAAGGAATTGAAATTACAAAAGATGTTCACAAGGAAATAATCCTTAAAGGCGTAGGAGACTGCGAGGTCGCTGTATTCCTTGCCGCCATTACAACTGTAATAGGATTTATTTCTCTTGTTACAAGTCCTATGGGACCGCTTCACAGTTTTGCAATCTTTACGGCAATCGGCGTTGCGCTTTCATGGCTTTTCTCTGTTACTTTCATTCCTGCAGTCCTTATGGTAAAACCGATAAGCAAAATCGGTAAAAAATCAAAAATCATGCAGGAAGTTTCCACAAAAGTAAGGAAGCATACTATCAACCGCGGAAACGCTTCTCACGATTCGTTGTACGGCATTTTCCTTTTCTTCTGCGGCTCAAAGCCAAGAATGTATATTTTCGGTACGCTCCTTGTTGTTTTCTCGTTCTTCGGAATTAAAAAACTCCACATCGACACTTCAATCATCAACTACTTCCCTAAGGAAAGCCAGTTAAGACAGGATATTGATTACGTTGACAAGCGTTTTGCCGGAACAAACCTTATTTTCATGACTGTTGACGGTCCGAAAGTAAAAGATGCGGACGGCAATTTCCTTGATGAGGACGGAATTCCTGTGATGAACAAGGATGGAAAATATCTTGACGTTAATGGAAACATAATCAGGAAATCTGACGGAAGAAAAATTGCCCTTGAAGAAGGCTCGATGAAAAATCCGGACATTCTTGAAGCCCTTGACGGTCTGCAGGATAACATCTACACAAAATTCCCTTGCGTAGGAAAAATGATTTCGTTCTCTACATTGATTAAGAGAATGAACCAGGTTCTTCACGCTCCGAGCGCAGAAAACCTGAATACTGTAGCAACTTCTTCCGGAAGTGCCGAGTTTGGCGCGGATGATTTTGCGGATTTCGGCTCTGACTTTGGCGATTTTGGAATGGACGATTTCGGGGACTTCGGAACAGATTCTTCAGAAGATGAAACTTACGAAATGCTCCCGGATTATGTTGATCCGAACGTTGCCTACGTAAAGAAACTGAACAGCACAATTACTATTGAAGAAGGACTTCAGCTTCTTTCTTCTTCGTATGCGGAAGCCGGCGGAAGAAACGCCACATTGGATGATGTTGTAAAAGTTCTTGAAAAGAAACTTAACTACAAGGGAAGCGATTTCTACGAAATTCCTTTTGACGAGGCAAAATATGGCTACGCTCAGCACGAGGCCCTTAAGAATGTTGTGGGAAACTTCCTCTTCATGCTTTCTGACAAGGAAACTCTTGGACGCTGGGCAAATGACCCGCAGAATGAAAACGTCTTGAACCCTAACCGCCTTCGCGTTCAGATGGTATTCCGCTCCCAGTCTACAGATGACATTGAATCTGTAATTTCTGAATGCAATTCCTATGCGAAGAACCACTTTCCGGAAGGCTACGAAATTTCTTTCACAGGAAAAGGCGAGCTTGAATCTGTAATGACTGATATGGTTGTTTCTTCCCAGATTCAGAGCCTTGCATTCTCTCTGTTCTGTGTATTTGTTGTCATAGCAATTTCGTTCCGTTCAGGCTGGGCAGGATTGCTTGGCGCGGTTCCGCTTGCATTCACAATCTTCCTGAACTACATGACGATGGGATTTACAAAAATCAACCTTGACCTGGTTACTTCGATTATTGCTTCTGTCGCGGTTGGAATAGGTATTGACTACACAATCCACTTCCTTGAAACTTACCGTGCAGAACGCGCAAAAACAACGGATGTTCACGCTGCCGCCAGAAGAACTTTCGCTTCAAGTGGAGTTGGAATTCTTACAAATGCGCTTGCAGTTGGACTTGGATTCCTGGTTCTGTGCCTTTCAAAGTTTGCGGTTTTGCGCTACATTGGAATTTTGATTGCAATTGTTATGTTCACAAGCTCTATGCTTTCTATGACGATTCTTCCGGGATTCCTTACAAACTATGACCCTAAGTTCAGCCGTCCAAAAGTTGAACCGACAGAGGATCTAGGAACGGACGAAGATAAAACAAACAAATAATTTTTATAGGAGAGTGTAATAAAAACTTTGCCTAAGATAGCGTCAAAGTTTTTATTCAAAAGTTTGCGTTGCAAACTTTCTTATCAACTGCCCATTCTCATTTCATTGCGAATGGGCATAAAAAGTCAAATCGAAAATTGAAATTTTCTCGTTGACTTTTTATGGGAGAGTGTACTAAAAAGTCAAATCGAAAATTGATATTTACTCATTGACTTTTTATGGGAGGAATAAATGGCAGATACAATGCATGCTTTGCAGAAAAATCCAAATTGGAAAGGCCGACGCGGACCGGTTGTTCTGGTTATTATGGACGGTGTTGGATACGGAAAATATGTTGAAGGCGATGCTGTAAAGGCTTCTAAAATGAAGTATTTGGACTGGTTTACGGCTAACTGTCCGCACACAAAGCTTAAGGCTCACGGAACTGCGGTAGGGCTTCCGAGCGATGATGATATGGGAAACAGCGAGGTTGGGCACAATGCGATTGGATGCGGCCGTGTTTTTGCCCAGGGCGCTAAGCTTGTCGGCGAGTCTATTAAGTCTGGTCTGATGTATCAGGGCGATACCTGGAAAAAACTGATTAAAAATGTAAAGGACAAGGATTCTACGCTTCATTTTATCGGTCTTGTTTCTAACGGAAATGTCCATGGCCATATCGACCATCTTAAGGCTATGGTTGCAGAGGCTAATAAGGAAGGAATTAAAAAAATCCGCGTTCATGCGCTGCTTGACGGCCGCGATGTTGACCCTACTTCCGCGCTGACCTTTGTTACTCCGCTGGAGGAATATCTTGCTTCGTTCAAGGATTCTGACTATAGAATCGCTTCTGGCGGCGGACGTATGTTTATTACAATGGACCGTTACAACGCTGACTGGCCGATGGTTCAGCGCGGCTGGTATGCCCATGTTCTTGGCGAGGGCCGGCAGTTTGAAAGCGCTACAAAGGCGATTGAAACTTACCGTTCTGAGCAGGCTGGGCTTTTGGACCAGGATATGCACGAATTTGTAATTGCGGAAAATGGAAAGCCGGTTGGAACTGTTGAGGACGGTGATTCTGTTATTCTGTATAACTTCCGCGGCGACCGCGCTCTTGAGATTACAAACGCTTTTGAGGCTGGAAGTGAATTTAATCATTTTGACAGAAAGCGCGTTCCTGCGTGCGAATATGCCGGTATGATGGAATACGATGGAGATGCGCACATTCCGCATCAGTATCTTGTGAATCCGCCGAGCATTGACCGCACAATGGGCGAATATCTTACAAAGACTGGCGTTCATCTTATGGCGATTTCTGAAACTCAGAAATATGGCCACGTAACTTACTTCTTTAATGGAAACCGTCAGGGTAAATTTGACGAAAAACTTGAGGATTACGTTGAGATTCCTTCCGATGTTGTTCCTTTTGAGCAGCGTCCGTGGATGAAATGCGCTGAAATTACTGATAAAGTTATTGAGGCAATCAAGTCTGGAAAATATGACCACATCCGCCTGAATTATCCTAACGGTGATATGGTCGGCCACACTGGCGTATTCAATGCTGTATGCTGTTCTATGGAAGGAATGGATTTGCAGCTTGGCCGTCTTAAGGCTGCTATTGACGAGGCCGGAGGAATTCTGTGCCTTACCGCTGACCACGGAAACAGCGACGACATGTACGAGCACGCAAAAGACGGTTCTGTAAAAATGGACAAAAACGGCGAGCCTAAGCCAAAGACAAGCCATTCTTTGAATCCTGTTCCTGGAATTATCTACGACCCTGAATACAAGGGCGAATACGATAATGAAAAATTGAACGACGGTCTTGGAATTTCCAGCTGGCCTGCTACATTGATGAATCTTATGGGATTTGTTCCGCCGGCGGATTATGACAAGTCGCTTATCAATATGAAATAGTTTATAAAGGTCTTAAACAGAAAGCTCCCGCAAGATTAGTTTTTTGCGGGAGTTTTTTTATAAAGCCCGAATTTCGAGTTTTATAAATTCAGCAATTGAATGAGCTACCAGAAAAAGCGCGTCAATTCGCCATACTTCGCGTACAATGTATCAGACTGCGCGATTTTTTACAAAATCGCTTACTATCGCTCAGAATGGCTCTGTTGCCGCTTTCTTTTTCTTCCCGCTCATTCAATTTACGGATTCAGTAAAAAACTCGACATTTGGACTAATTTATTACAAAAAGCGCGTCCTGCAAGCCGCGGGTCCAAACCTTGACTTTATGTTTATATGATAATACACTTAAACGGATGAACGAATCCGGCTCAAGCAGTCCAGGATTGTTTACATAGCCTGAATGTCGTTTTTTTTTGCAAATTATGAAAAAATGCTCTCGGCATATTTCCAATTTGCTCAGATGGATTTGGCTCGCGCTACGCTTGTATTAATTCGGGTGCTCCGCACTTTAATTAATTCAATCGCCAAAAATCTTCACAAATTGCAAATCTGCCTGCGCTTTTATTCTTTTTGCAAAAAAAACTCGATATTCAACCTATTATTAAAATTTTAGACTATGCGTTGGCTTGAGCGGCAGCGTTTTTGTTGTAAACCGCCTCTGCCTTGATGTCCTCCGCATCTTCCTTGATTGTTTCAACAAAAGACGCGGCTTCATCTTTAAGCTGCATTCCTGCGCTGACAACTTTTGAACAAACCTTTTTGAATCCTGCCGTTTTGACAATCGCAAGACCAACACCTCCAACAGCAATGCCAATCGCAAATGCACCGAGTTTTGTCATAAAAACACCTCTTTTATAGAATATATTAGGCTTAATTTCGAGTTTTTTTTACAAATTACGAAAGAACGCTTTCGGCATATTTCCAATTTGCTCAGATGGATTTGGCTCGCGCTACGCTTGTATTAATTCGGGTGCTACGCACTTTAATTAATTCAATCGCCAAAAATCTTCACAAATTGCAAATCTGCCTGCGCTTTTATTCTTTTTACAGAAAAACTCGATATTCAACCTTGTAATTAAACCGTTTTAACCCAAAATCATTTTATCTTTCTAGCCAAATACAAATCTGTAGAAATTATATGCTCTGAGACATTTTCTGCGCCGTAATTGTTTTCATATTTGAAATAATATGAACCTTTTATTCCAAGAGAAATGCGCTTTTTTATAAGATGGTCGTAGGAAAGCGAAGTTTCCGTGATATAGGTTTCGCCTTTTTTTGCATAAGACGGAACTGCTGTTTCTATGTCGAAAAATCCCAGGCAGGCGATATTTAAATTCAGCTTTCCAAAGTAATTTTGCCTTGCGGTAATTTCGTACCGGCTGTAAAAACCTGCGCCATAATCATAAAGCCTGCGTTCAATTCCGTCGTTCGGAAGCGACACGTATCCACGGTAAAGAGAATAGCAGTCGCCTGTAGCAAAAAAAGTTCCGCTAAGATTAAGTTTCTGGTCAATTACAAAATTATTTTTAAATTGTGTGGAAGAATTCAAAATTATGCCGAGCCCGTTAACCGAACAGCTGGAAAGTTTTGTCCAGTCAACTTTAAACGTCATTCCAAGCAGCGCAGAAAACGAACTTTTTTCTGAATATTTAGTTCCGAACCTGTAAAGGCTTCCTTCAACATTTGTCTTTACCTGATAATATTTAACAGTTCCGCCGCCATCCAGTTTAAAATTAAAATATGAAAACGGAATGGATTTTTCATTTCTAAACGGATTTCCATAAATCAGCGAAAATCCGCCGTGAATATTACCGTTCACATTTTCCTCGTTGTTATATGAATTTTCCGCGGAATAAGTTCTTTCTGCGATTCCGCCCATACTTAAAAAGTTTTCAAATGATGTTACGCCTTCCTTTGTGTCGCGCGTGTGGTGATTTTCGGTAACAAGGGCATTCAACGCGTCCATCGGGCTTATGATAAACGCCAGAATTGATTTTGCTCCAGAAGCTTCTATATAAAGCCGGTGAAAAACTTCTCCAAAAGCGGCTCCGCTAAAAGTCGTGCAGATTAAATCGTTCACAGACTGACGTTCCGTTTCTGCAAAATATTCCCATGTAACGCTTCCCAAGGCTGCATAGCCAAGCGATTCGTAAAAATTAAAATTGTTTGCACGGCCGGCGGCAAAATAAAACGAACCCTGATACGGATGCCCTAGCTGGTTCACAACAAACTCGTCGTTATCCCAAACCCAGCAGTGAGTCAGGTTGTCGTAAACTGATTCTGGCGAAATCTGCGCATAATCCGCCCTAAGAATAAATCTGTTAAAATTTGCAAGAAGCACGTTGCTTCCAATGGTTTCCGCGGCGGCGATCAGTCCGTTTTTAAATGTCGGCGAAGGCTGAACTGATTTTTCTTCCAAAACATCATCCGGTTCAGCCGAAAGTTCAGCGTTGATTTTTAAGCCGGGGATTTCTTCTTCTGAATTCTGCGCAAAAAGCGAAACGCTTATAAAAAGCGGCAGAAAGGCAAACAATATTTTTTTCATTCTATAAACCATAATTCAAATATAAGAATAAAATTGAATTTTGCATAGCTTTTTCAAAATCAGGTAAATAGCCCGAATGTCGAGTTTTTTTTTGCAAATTCTGAAAGAACGCTTTCGGCATATTTCCAATTTGCTCAGATGGATTTGGCTCGAATTCGGGTGCTTCGCACTTTAATTAATTCAATCGCCAAAAATCTTCACAAACTGTAAATCTGCCTATGCTTTTATTTTTTTGCAAAAAATTCGACATTAGGCTTAATTAAAATTCAGCCCATAATTCTTATGCAGAATTTAAACCCGCATTTGTTTAATTTATCATCCATTATGTAACAAACATTTTACCGCGATTTAACATAATACAATTGTACAAAACTGAAAAAAAGTCGTAGATTAATTGTGGAGGTGTTTTATGATATATCTTCTTGAAGATGATGACTCAATCCGAAAACTGGTTGACTACACCTTAAAATCTCAAAATTATCAGACGGAAAGTTTCGCGCTTCCTTCCGAATTCTGGAAAGCGATGGCTCAAAAACCTGATTTGATTCTGCTGGATATAATGCTTCCTGAGGAAGATGGAATTTCAATTCTGAAAAAACTAAGGGCGGACAAAGAAACTTCCGGGATTCCTGTAATTATGCTTACCGCAAAAGATTCTGAATTTGACATTGTTACCGGACTTGATTCAGGCGCAGATGATTACGTTACAAAACCTTTTGGAATGATGGCGCTTCTTTCGCGCATAAAAGCAGTTCTGCGGCGTTACGAAAAAAACAATGCGGCTCATGAGGACACAAAGGAGCTTTCAGTTGGAAACATACGGTTAAACGAAAGCCGGCACACGGTTTTTGCAGGAGAAAAACAGATTTTTCTTACGGTAAAGGAATTTGACCTTCTTGCGCTGCTAATTGAAAACAAAGGAAATGTGCTGACGCGCGAGCAGCTTTTGAATTCAATATGGAAAATTGACGCCGACATTGAAAGCCGGACAGTTGACGTTCACGTAAGGACTTTGCGGCAAAAAATCGGGGACGATGAAGGAAAAATAATTGAAACTGTACGAGGAATCGGTTATAAAATCGGCTGATTCTTGCGGGGACACACTCCACTGCCCTTTCAGTTTGTCTTTAATTTTTACGGGAGCAAGCGATGAAATCAAAATCTTTGACATTCAGAATTTTTTTAAGCACTTTTTTTGTCGGCACACTGATTTATTTTTTATGCGCGCTGATTTTTATTTCAAACATCTACAGCTATTTTGAACGGAAAATTTTCAGCGAGCTTGAGACACAAGCCGTTTTTCTTGAACAATACCTAGCAGATTCAAACCTTACCGATTTAAAGAAATTCAATTCCATAAAAAACAGGATAACTTTAATTCATAATGACGGAACTGTTTATTTTGACAATATGGTTGATGCGTCAATGCTGGAGAATCATAGCTTAAGGGAAGAATTTGTCGCCGCAAAAGAAAAAGGTGCTGCAAAAGTCTCGCGGTATTCTTCTACAATGACAGACAAAACACTGTATTTTGCAAAATCGCTTCAAAACGGCGATGTGCTCCGCATTTCGTGCGACCAGCATTCTGTTGCAGTCCTGGTTCTTGGAATGAGCCAGACTCTTCTGATAATGCTTGTTCTTGCGGTTATAATTTCTGGAATTGCCGCGGTATGGACTTCAAGGCGGATTACAAATCCTTTGAATCAGATTAATCTTGAAAAACCGGAAGCCTGCGCGGTTTACGAAGAGCTTAAACCTTTTACAAAGCGCATCGCCGAAGAAAACTACGAAAAAATCCAGCGCGAAGAACTTAGGAAGCAGTTTACCGCAAACGTAAGCCACGAACTTAAAACGCCGCTTACAAGCATTTCCGGCTTTGCAGAAATTCTAAAGAACGGCGGAACAGACGAAAAGACCACAAAAGATTTTGCGGGCACAATCTACGAGGAAAGCCAAAGAATGATTTCGCTTGTAAACGACATTATAAAACTTTCAAAGCTTGACGAAAAATCTATCAGCCTTGAAAAAGAGCCCATTGAGCTGCTTGGACTTTCAAAGGAAATCGCGAAAATTCTTTCTGCAAGCGCAAAGGCAAAAAATGTAAAGCTGGATGTTCACGGAGATTCTGGAAAAATAATGGGAGTTCAGCCTGTGATTTATGAGATGATTTACAATCTGATAGACAACGCGATTAAATACAACGTACAGAACGGAACTGTAGAAGTAACTGTAAAAGAAGAAAATCCGGAAAAAGGACATACATTTGGCAATAAGACAGTAATTTCCGTCCGCGATACTGGCATAGGAATTCCAAAAAACGAGCATGACCGGGTTTTTGAACGCTTTTACCGCATTGACAAAAGCCGCTCAAAAGAACTTGGCGGCACAGGTCTTGGACTTTCAATTGTAAAGCATGCGGCGAAATTCCACGATGCGGCAATAAATCTTTCTTCAAAAGAAGGCGAAGGCAGCACATTTACAATAACTTTCCCGGGAAATTAGCCGGCAAAAACAACCCGAAGAGTTTTTATTTTATTGTAAAATTTGTTTACATGAAATAAAAGATATATTTTGATCTGCTTGATTTTTAAGCAATTTATGATATTATATGTATTAGGCACAATATTCATTAATAATTCGTTTAAACTGAATTATTTTTACAACTACATCTGCTCCATGTATTGTATAAAATATGATGTTTAATAAAATCTATTTTGAATTATCGGGCTTATTTAGGCATTATTATTTTAAATTAATGGGCTCGGTGTGCCTTCATTTAATCAGTCAAATGGAGGTATTTTATGACTATTAAACAATTAAAATCAAATCTGAACTCTATTAAGAAAATTATTGGTTGGGAAAAATTTCCAGCTGATAAAGATGAACTTCTTATTCAGGCATTTGTGCGACGTTCTTATTCTCAGGAACATCCAGAATGGCAGCATAATCAGGTGCTGGAATTTATTGGTGATTCTGTACTTGATAATTTTTTTGTACGTTATATGTGCAGACCAACTTTTCAACATTATGGTTCCTTTACAAAGAAATATCAGTATACATCTATAAAAGATGAAGGCCAGTTAACACAGATAAAAAATCAATTTGTTAATGGTGAAGAACTTGCAAAACATATTGATCATTTCAAACTTTCTCAATATTTAATTCTTGGTGGAGCCGATGAAAAAAATAATATTAGGAATAAGAAGGCCGCTAAAGAAGATTTGTTTGAATCAATAATTGGTTCTGTTGCATTAGCTTGTGAGTTTCAAAATAGTGTTATAGATAAAGTCTGTAAAACTATGCTTGAATTAGATGCAGCAAAAAAAGTAAATAATCAGCCAAACAATAAAATTAAAGAAATGAGAAAGCTTGTCGGTGATTATGATTATGACAATGCAGTCCAGAAATTAACGATACTTAATCAAAATAAACACATAGTTGCACCTGTGTATAATTATAAAGGCGGAAATGAAGATGGCGAACCAGAATGGTTTTGTACATGTATCGTTGATGGTTATGGTGGACGAGTAAACTCTTCTGCTCAGTCCAAGAAAAAGGATGCTAGACAAATTGCTGCACTTGGTATGCTTGAAGTAATTCTCGGTTTTAAAGAAAACAAATAAAATTATAGTTTTATATTTTTCATTACCACATCTTCCATAGTTGAAACTTCTATCATCTGAGGTTGTGGTAATTTTATTTTAAATTTCTTAGTCATTGCTTTGATTTTTTCGCAATTCCATATTAGATTAATCTCATTTTCTAACTCTTTATATACGTCTCTACAGAAGTCATTATTTTCAATTAAATCTTTTTTTGGTGTAAAAAAAATGTATTGTAAAGTTCCTCCACCATTCTTAGCTATTCCAAATAAGTGACAAAGAAATTGTTTCATATCAAAATGAAGATTATAAATAGATTCTTCTTTTTCAATTTCAAAATCTGTTAAATTAAGCTTACAGTATGCATTATCATTTTTTTGATAATTAATATTAAAAAATTCTTTTAGGTTCTCTTTATATGCTAGACTTAGATAATTATTATGATTATCAAATATTTCATGACATTTGCATTCATAGAAAAGATTATATTTTGAAGCATCTAATTTAGCTGTTCCTTTACCAGTTGAGAGCGGTCTTTCAAACTCAATTTCATTGTAATTAGCAAAATTGATAAAACATAATCTAGAGCTTGAGGCAACAGAACACATCTTTATTAAACCTGGTGATATTTCTTGAAGTTCCTTATCTTGTAATATTTTTAATAGTTTTCGGTTTTTTAATTTGTCCTGCCCAAAGTGAACTTGGACTTTTTTAAGAAAGCTTATAAGGTGGTTTAAGAGTGCTGCTGTTGCAGCCAATAAGCTTTTCTGTTGATATCTGCAGTATAAAGTTTTACTCTTCGTTCTGCAAGCCTTGATTCTTTTCTGCCTTCAAAATAATCCGCTGGAGTCAGATAAAGAAGTGCGCCGTGAAGACGCCCGTTGTTGTAAAAATCAATCCACTGTGCCATCTTTTCTTTTGCATCTTCATAACTGAAGTATGCTGTCTGGCAGACATGTTCAGTTTTCAGCGTTGAATGAAATCTTTCTAATTTGCCGTTGCTCTGCGGATGACAGATTCTCGCTGCAGTTTCGTAAAGTTCCAGCAGAGAAACCAAAGATTTGAAGTCTTTTGAAATGAACTGCTTTCCGTTGTCGTGGATGATTCGTGCTTTTGCTTCCGGATACTTTTCCTTTACTCTTGCAACCAAAAGCTCAATGTTAATTCCCTCCATATTTTTGCATAATGCCCAGTCCAGAATTTTTCGGCTGTAGCCGTCCATTATGCTGATAAAATAATAAAACACACCAAGAACCTTGATATATGAAATATCTGTACGCCACTGCTCATGCGGAGCCTCGGGCTGGTCAAAGCCTTTTTTCTTTGCTTCTCCTGCATTTTTAGCCCATTTATGGACTAAATCGTACTCTTTCATGATGTTGTAGACGCGTGCAGGGCGCGGACAAAGGCTACATTTTCGTCAATCATCTGCCAGGCAAGGTAGCGGTAAACGTACAGGAAGTTCTTGTGGGTGACGACATATTTTACGACAGACGTTCTTTCTTCCGGTGTGTACCAGTTCAATTTCGGCGTTTCGTGATTATGCCTTGTCTCAATTCCTTTCCTCGTCTGCTATTCATGCCAGGTACTTTTAGAAACTCCTGCAAAAGCTACCAGTACAGAAACTTTGATTTCGGTTTTCTCATGAATCTTCTGCACTTCATTTTCTATCAGGGTCCGCGTTTTAAGGCAGACCTTTTCTTTCCCTAGCTCCGGCCACCAAAAGTTTTTTTTATCATCATGTTTTCCTCGGCAATTTCGGCTATCACTTCGTCCTTCTTTTTGAGCTTTGTTTCAAGCTCTTCGATTTTGCACCGCTGTGCTTTTTCCGTGATGTCAGGACTGTGACGGTCAAAAATCATTGCTGCGTTTTCTAGGAATTCCTTCTTCCAGTTAAGGATCATATTCGGATGGACATTATTTTCCTGGGCAACGTCACTGACTGCCTTTCCATCCTGAATAACTGCCATTACCATTTTCAGCTTTTGTTCCGAGCTGAACTTTCTTCTTGTTCTTCCCATAAGATGTCTTCCTTTTGTTATTATACACCTTATTAGCTTTCCTGTTTTAGTCCAAGTTGCGGTTAGGCATTACAGGATTTTGTAAATTATTAAATTGTTTCCGTAATTCACTTTTGTCGAATACTAAGCAAATACCACTATGATTATCTGCATATTGTGCCCACATTCGACTTCTTGCCCAACCTTTAAAAAGAAAATTATCTGCAATTTGTTGCGCAGCAGAATCTTCTGTCCACATAAGATTTCTGCAAAAACATAAGAATCGTACATAATTATTTCTTTTGTCTCTAGATTCAAATAAGTCATGGAGTATCTTCTTCTCATCTAAGTCACCCCAACAAGCAAAAGAAAAAATTCCTGGAGAAATAAACTCCAACGGATCATTTGTATTTGGTAAACTACTTAATTTAAGCGTATTTGTTTCAAGAATCTTACAGGCAGAAGATAGCGATGTATAATGGAATAATAAATCTTGTGAGTCATCCTTATAATCAGTAAGAGTTGATAGTAAATCCATTTTGTGTTATCTCGGTAATTTATATTTAATTTTTAATGTATGACTCTGCCAAGAAGGAGTATGATAAAGAACTTCATCAACACCTTCTTTAATATTCTTTTTCATAACACGACAGCACATCGGTATGCAATCACGGTATTCAGGTTTTACTTCCATCTGTTCAAAGAATTCTTTAGAAACAAGAATAATTTCAGTTTTACCAGCTGCTGTTGCTTTATCAAAAATTTTCTTTAATTCCAATTCTACCTGTTCGAAAGTCATATATTATTTCCTATTTTATTTTGCCTATAAAATATCCAATAATTCCAGAAACAAAGGCCATAATTATTCCTACAATAATTGAATCTTTATTTCGTTTCCAAAAAGTATCCTTTTTCCCATGTAAATAAATTCGGTTATATCTTTTTTCTACAAAAGTTCCATAACTTGCCCAAAATATTACAAAAGAAATTAATAGACCAAAATAAATAAACACACTAATAATTGAAATTTTATTTGGTTCCTTTGAATTAAGTATAAATATTATTGAAATAGCCGTAATGCAAAAAATAAATGTAATCACTTTTGCGAGTTTTGCACAAAAATTATATAACTTTACTTGTTTTGGTTTTAAAATATTATATATTTTGTCTAATACCCCATGAAGTTCATTTGTATCTTTTTCAATATACAAATGAGCACTATCTTTTTTTCTAAAATGTACAGAAATGTATGGAGAATGAGTAATAAGATCTAAATCATAAATAATTTCATCCTCAATTTTAGATAATTCTTCTAGGTCATCGTACTGTGTATCATTGGTTTTAATTTCATAATCGTTAGAAACCTCAGAAAGAATAGCAAAAATCTTTTCAATATCCTTAAAATCAATTTTCAAAGGTTTTAGAAAAATTGAATAATTATCAATAATAGGTTTCATATTTAGTTTCTCCTTACTTCAACTCCGCCAATGTCAGCAAATCATTAAAATCGCTAACCTTATGGTAAACAACCGACTCATCCTTAAACATATCCTTAAAGAGTTTTTCAGCACAGCAAATCTTGTTCTTCTCAATCTCTTTAAGCTGCATGGAACTCATAGAACCTTTTGTTTCTGCAACAAAGAAAACATGTTTTACTTTTCCTTTCTCAAAAACAATTGCCCAGTCAGGTGAATAATTACCAACCGGAGTAGGAATCACATAGCCGCCTTTAGGCATTTTTGCATAAGTACAGATATTCGAGCTTGTATCAAGATCTTTTACAAACTTCATTTCTACACTGTCAGCTCCAGAACCATCTGTATTGATGTAATCCAAAATCGCTTTACTTGCATGGAATGTTTTTTCAGAATTGTAATTAATCTTTTCAGCGGTAAAGATATCAGAATCATAGTTGCCTTCAATCTGATTGTAAGAAATATGGTCTACAATGATAGTTGATTTTTGCTCAAGAATAATTTCAATTACCTTTGCAATAAACTCTTCCGGGTTCATATGGAACATTTCAAGCTTTTCAAAAGTAAGACCTTTCAAAATTGCAACAGCAGTCTTTCTTGTAATAGTAGCTCCCTGTGCAATCTTTCCAACAAGGTCATATTTAATAGAACTCTTATGAACTCTATTAATAGTTTTCTGGTCAGAGTTCTGAACATCAAAAGACTTTCCGGAACGAAGCTCTTCTTCTGTCATATTCTCTTTCTGAATACCAGTAGTAACTGTGTACATCAAACGAGAAACAGCCAGAGTATGATTTATTTCGCGAACACTGTTCTTAATAAGTTCTTCACTGTCAAACTGCACAGTATAAGAATACTTATGATTAATCTTATCCCAGAGTTCTTTGAACTTAGCAAAGTTTTCCTTATTTAAATCATTATTCAAAATCTTTGGCTTATTAGCGTCCCCAATCATGCTGCTGAATACAGAAGGATCAAAGATTCCGCGAATATATTTTTGAACATCTTCTGCTACAGCTTCCAGCTGTTCTGGCACAGGAGCCAATGTTCCGTTTTCCAAATCCTGATGATACTTTGGAGTAAGCTTATTATCAAAATCAAGGTAATCAGCTTTTACCATGTAATGATAAATCAAATTGCCTTCTGCTGGAGTAATAGCACGAGTTTCGCCGTTATCGTTTACAGGCTTTCCAATAAAGTAACCGGCGCCAACAATAACAACTCTCTGTACCAAAGTCTCTCCAATTTCTTTCTGTAAATCAGCTGCAAAATCCTGATAACTGTCGCTTGCAATAATAGTAAGTACGTTTACAGAATGAATATCATTTCCAAGAACCGAAATATCCTGGCGCACAAGATTCTTATCAACACTCAAACGCAAACCGCGTCCAATTTCCTGTCGCTTTGTTGTTGTACTGTCAGAATGTTTCAAGGTACAAATCTGGAATACGTTTGGATTATCCCAACCTTCGCGTAAAGCAGAGTGGCTGAAAATAAAGCGGGTTGGTTCTTCAAAGCTCATAAGTCTCTGCTTGTTTTTCAAAATCAAATCATAAGCAGAAATATCATCATCGCTTTCCTTTTCTTTAGAGTTCTTAATATGGCCGCTTTTCTTATCAATACTAAAATATCCTTTGTGAGCCTTAGAAGCATCGGAACACATCTCATCAAGATATTTTGAATATGCATCTGTATCAAAAAGTTCTCTCTGCTCTGCAAGAATCTCTGCATATTCTTCTTCAAACATCTTGCCGTATTCGCCTAATGTTTCGTTTCCGTTGTCATCGTATTGTCTGTACTTTGCAACTTCATCAATAAAGAAGAGAGAAAGAGTTTTAATTCCACGGTCAAAGTTTTGTCTTTCTTTTTCAAAGTGGCTCTTAATTGTTTCGTGAATCTGAATACGTCTCAAATCCTGTTCGCTAACATCACCCTGAATCTGGTTGATATAAAGCTCTTTACCATTCAAGAAAGAAACACGACCTGTAAACTTATCTACATCAGTAATTGTGTAGCCTTTGTATTGTTCCATTTCGCCGCTTAAAGCGTAAAGGTCATTCTTATATTGAGAATCTAAAAGCATATAAACACGCTTTGGAGTAGAACTTGATTTCTGTCTCTGTTCCAGCTCAATTCGTGCCTTTGGTCCTTCTGGTGTAACTATTACATCATTCAAATAAAGGTAAGCATCAACACCCTTTAAGTTAGTAACCTTAAATCCCTTTACTTCAATCTTCTTTACAAGCTTTTCATTGTAAGCATCCAGTGCATCAAGTTTATAAATCAAATTGTGTTTTACTGCATGAGTAGCAGAGTAATTCAAAACAAAAAGCGGCTTAAACTTTTTAAGGGCATTCTGTGTTCTGTCACCACCCATTTTCTGCGGTTCATCCATAATAATAATTGGACGGTTTGCTGCAATTACATCAATCGGGCGGCGGCTTGCAAATTCATCACGCTTTGAATAAATAATACGGGCTTCCTTACTGTTTCCGTCTTCCTTCAAAGAGGCATTAAAAGCCTGTGTATTAATAATCATTACATTGATATTTGCATCACTAGAAAAACTATCCAGCTGTCTCAGGTTCGAAGAATTATAAATAAAAGTACGAGCCTTTTTTCCGTAAGCATCCTGAAAGTAATCTACAGTATCTTGAATACTTAAAAATACACCTTCACGAATAGCAATAGAAGGTACAACTATAATAAACTTTGTCCATCCAAATTCTTTGTTCAATTCAAAAATAGTTTTGGTATAAACAAAAGTCTTACCTGTACCGGTTTCCATTTCAACATCAAGATTGCAGCAGCCCATATTGTTTACAAGCTGTTCTGAACGCTGAATACCGTTATAGTCCTGTACTGCATGAATATTTTCCAGAATCTGAGTTTGATTCAATGTAACTTCGGCATTGTTATAGCCTTCCATTGTAAAGTCCATTTCCTGTTTACCCATATCCATGATATATGAACTTTTTTCCTGAAACGGCTGACTATATTTTTTCTTAAAAACATCAATTACAGAACGAACTGCTTCTTTTTGGTATTTAAGCTCTTTATAAACGTATTTCATTACAGCACCTTCCTTTTTGTATCTGGACTATAGGTATTAAAAATCTGTTCAAAGTTCATTGCTACGCTATCGTTAGCAATAGAATTATCCTTCATTACATAGTAATAAGGTTTCATTTTGGCAATTTCAGTAATTGTCTTGTCATCAATTTCTTTATCAAAGCAGGCAATCAAGAAGTTTTCATTTACCTTAAAAATCTGCTTTCCATTGATTTCTGAAATATCAATCTTACAATCAAGCGGGACTCCAAGTTCAAGCATAACCTGGAAAAGCAAATCTTCATTGCTTCGATCTTCCTTAATGTTATATTCCAAATCATCAAACAAGCCAGGTTCGTAATCTGTCGGAGAATAATAAACATCTTTCATATTGGTTGAATCCAGCTTTAAGCTTCTAAAACCAATATCTATATTTTTTGCCTTTTCTCCAAACTCTTCTTTTAGTTTCTTTCCTGCAAGTCTGATTCTTTCTTTACCAATCTCACAAAGATTATGAGGAAGTTTTTTAGTATCCAGATATTTAATTGCATTCTGAATAATAGGCTTTGTAAAGTTATTTGCCGTAGTTAAAGCATCATCAAGATTTTCCGGCAGCTGAACCATAATAAACTTTGTGTTAGATTCTGGCTTTTCAATATTAAGCCTCATTATTGATTCTGCTGTAGTTGCACTTCCAGAAAAGAAGTCCAGAACTGTTGCATCTTTCAAATCCATAAAAGAAGCAAGCTTTTGAATAAGTTCATAAGGTTTTGGATAGCTAAAGCAGTCAGAACCGAACAAAGATTCCAGATAATTTTCTGCACCTCTTGTAGTATTACAGTCATCAATAATATTGTTTGGAATAACTTCTATAGTTGCACCAGGTCTAATCTTACTTCTAGGAACTCCGTCATATTTCGGAGCCTTACCAAAAGAAACATCTCCAGCTACAATCAGCTTATCCATTTCTTCTTTTGTAATCATCCATTGGCGAGTCCATTCCACACCAGATGGCGATTTTATCGTGTAATACTTTTCACTTTCAGGGTTAGAACGTTCCTCATTAAAAGAAAGGCTGCCGCTAAACCATGGTCCTTTAGGGTCATTATCTGGATTCTTAAATTCATAATCACAGACTTTCTTTTCAACCCAAGGTTCAAGCATAGTTTTGTTCTTTGCATAAACCACAATGTACTGTTGAAGTGTACGTGACCAGGAATCTTTTTTTCCTTTTCCATGAAGCCACATAAAAGTATTTATATAATTCTTTTCATTAAAGATTTCATTGCATACTTTCTTAAGGTTTTCAATTTCACCTTCATCAATGCTTATAAAAATTGCACCGTCATCAGTCAAAAGATTACGTGCAAGTTTTAGCCGAGGGTAAATCATATTAAGCCAGTCAGTATGGAATCGTCCGTTACTTTCTGTATTCTGCTTAAGCTTATTCCCGTCTTTATCTATCTGTCCGCTTATTGCAAGATATTCTTCATAGTCCTGAGCATAATCATCTTCATAAATAAAATCATTGCCGGTATTATAAGGCGGATCAATATAAATCATTTTGATTTTATTCAGATAAGTTTCCTGCAATACTTTAAGCACTTCAAGATTATCACCCTGAATATAAACATTGTTTGTATCAAAACTGCCATCTTTTCCATCTCGTCCGGCACTTTCATTCATGTAAGGTCTGAGCGTTGCAGAAGTTGGAGCATTTACAATATTCAATGCTTTTGATTTTTCCGGCCATGAAAATACATATCGTTCAAAGTTTTCTTCACCAACTGCGCAGTTAATTTCATTCATAAGAACTTCTTTATCAATAGTTCTTATTACTATACCGTCTTCATTAACTGATTCTGTAACGGCAGAAGGAAAAAGTTCTACAAGCTTTTTGAAGTTCACATCTGCAATATTATTTGTATGCATTTGGAGTTTTTCCATTACAGTACCTTCCTTTTTGTGTCAGGGCTGTAAGTCTTAAAAATCTGTTCAAAGTTTGCAGCTACGGCATCGCTGTCCATAGAGCTGTCTCGTACAACAAAGTAGTAAGGCTTTTTCTGTGCAATCTGTTTTACAATTTCATCTGTTACACCAGATTCAAAAGTTGCAATAAGGAAGTTTTCTTCACCAACGTTGAAAACAGTAACGCCGTTGATTATCTCTTCTGTGATTTTTGAAGAAAGAGGTACTCCAAGTTCAAGCATAGTCTGGAAGAGTAAATCTTCGTTTGTACGGTCGCCTTTGATATTGTCTACAAGACCGTCCAGAGTATTCTGTTTAACTTCTTCCGGATTGTAGTAAACATCTTTCATGTTTGTGGAATCAAGTTTAAGAACTCTGAAGCCAGTATCAATTTCGATATTTGTAAGTGGATTTTCTTCTCTTATCTTATTTCCAGCTCGTCTTAAACGTTCTTTTCCTATTTCACATATATTTGCAAAACCTTCCTTGTATGCATCAGTATCTTGTTCGCATTCCTGTGGGATTTGGACAAGGATAAATTTTGCCTTTTTGTTGTTATGAATTGCATAATTGAAAACGGAATGACCAGTAGATGCTGAACCAGAGAAAAAATCCAAAATTATATCATCATCTTCAACTCTACTTACTTGTGCTAAATATTCCATTAAAGAAGATGGTTTTGCAAATGAGAAAGGAATATTTAACTCATTCAATTCATGGGTTGCATTTTGATTAATATGATCTTCTATAAAGCTATTTGGTGTGGCTGTTGATTTTTCAATTACATCTTTTAAATAAGTCTTTGTAAATGCATTCCAGGTAGTAGGCTTTCCATTTTCATCGACAACATTTGAAGATTTACATTGTTTCAAGACTATTTGATCTTTTTTATCTAAATATGATTGATAAGACCAACGCCATATTTTATCTTTTCCACTTTCTGGAGAAATAAATGCGCCATCTTTTTTTTCTTTTGGAAAATGTTCTCCAGGTGGAATAATAAAACTACCATCAGGACATTCTATATAATATCTTTGATTAGTACATCCTCTCATAGGATCAAGATTAGACATATATAATCTTACTAATTGATACTTTTCGCCTTTTCTTGGACCTTCAGTTTCGATTAAATTATAAGAACTTTCATTCATTCCACCGAAGAATGCTGGACATGCTAATTTGTTTTTTGTATATGTTAATAAATAATCAAAATTTGGAGCCCAATATTGTCCTTGGTTATTAGCCTTTTTAGTTATTCGTCCTGCACATCCTACGAAATTTTGCTCACCGAATATTTCTGAACACATTTTTTTTAAACTATCAACTTCATTGTCATCAATACTTATAAATATTATTCCATCTTCTCTTAATAAATTTCTTGCCAATTTTATTCTAGGATACATCATATTAAGCCAATCTGTATGGAAACGACCATTACTTTCTGTATTCTGAACAAGTCTATTCCCATCTTTATCAAACTGTCCGCTCTTTTCAAGGTATTCATCTGTTGTCTCGCTAAAATCATCCTCGTAAACAAAATCATTTCCTGTGTTGTATGGAGGGTCTATATAAATCATTTTGATTTTACCAAGATAGGTTTCCTGTAAAAGTTTAAGAACATCAAGATTATCGCCTTCAATGTAAAGATTCTCGCTGTCAAATCCTCCTGGCGTTCCATCTTTGCCAACGCTTTCTTCTTTGCATGGGCGGAGAGTTTCACTGATAGGGCTATTAGCTGCAAGAATAGCTTTCCTTTTATCTGGCCAGGTAAACTGATAGCGTTCTTCTTTTCCGTCAACAACTTTGCAGTTTATTTCCTGCATTAAAATATCTTTATCAATTGCTTTCTGAATAATTGCTTTTCCGTCTTCATCATAACCAGTCACAACTTCTGTAACCGCATTAGGAAAGAGTTCTGCAAGTTTCTTATAATTCTCATCTGCAATATTTGCTGTCTTCATATTCAATTTATCCATTTTAGTCCTGCTCCTTGAACTTCTTTAATTCTTCGATATGTTTTTTTATACTATTTACTTGTTGTACCAGTTCAAACTTTCGTCTTGGCTGTACTTCAAGCCGTGCTTTCTTTTCAATTGTTTCTAAGCTTTTTTCCAAAGCCTTAATGGTTTCGCTGCGTTCAACTGCATCCTGCAAGTCTTCATCAGCTTCTTTATAAAGATTTGTTCCGGCAATCTGAACAATAAAGTTTTCATAAACCTTATCTATATCAAGTCCGTTTATTTCAAGCTTAAAGTCTTTTTCATCAATCCAGTCTGTATGATAATAAGCCGAAACCTTAAACTCATTATTTCCGCCCTGAGCTTCTTCTTTATAACCAATCCAAGCCTGAACTTCATTTTCAAAACAGAGAATAAAAAGTATATGATAAGGTATCTCCCTGTCAATTTGTAATAATACATTTTGATTTAATTCCTTACTATTAAGTTCTACTTTAAAAACTTCAATTTCCGTAACATTCTTACCAGCTGAAAGATTCAATGTACTAGCTGCAATTTTATTATTCCAAATAATCTGCTGAATGTTTTCTGTAAACACACGCTTCATGGTTGGAGTTATAGAGATATTGTCATAAAACTTCTGCTTCGGGATTCTTTTTGTAACGATGGTTGACTCCGGAAAATCTAACATAATTCATCCTTATCTATGTAATGATTCCAGAACAAATCTTCGTAATTAGAAATTCTTCGTTTTTCCATAATAACTTTTGTAATTTCGTTTGTTAAAAGAGAATGCCAAAAACATTCAATAGGATAAATTTTCAATACATCATTTTCATTTATAGTAAATTGCTTTCCATCAGAGTGTTTATAGATTTTATAATTAAAGGTATTTTCCAAAATATCTTTTGTTACTTTATTACAACAGTCGAGTGGAAGAATCTTTTTAAGCATTTTTTTAATTGTAGAAACTTTTATATTCTTTGTATCTATAGAATTATCTAATGAAGATATCTTTGTATAAAGAGCTGAATATAATTTGTCAGCATATTCTGCTTGTGCTATTTTTTCATTTACTTCTTTATAAAATTGTACAGTTTCTTTATTTTCAAAATTCTCATAAATCCATTGAGAGAAAATGAAATGTTTTATGATGTTTTCTTCATGGTCAATTTGTCCGGGAGCAATAAAGCTTCCACCAATTTTATACATATCATTTAATTGAAAAAATACAATTACCTGATATTTAATCATTTTATAAATTTTCTGAACTATTCTGTATAAATCAGAATGAATCCGTAAATCATTTATTCTTAAATAAACAAAATGTATTTCATCATATCTGGTATCTTTTTGCTCAGATTTTTTAATATTCATAAGATCCGGATTAATTGAAGCATATAAAAGGCAATTTTCTATTTTATAAGTTTTTATATCCTCGTCTGAAAAAATCTTATTAAGAGGAATATTTAATTTTTTAATACAATTTTCAGGTAAAATAATTTTTTCAAGCATCTCTTATCTCACAACAAAGAAACAAATAAGTTCAAAGTCATCAAGACCTTTAATTGTTAAATTATTGATTGTGGTTCCACCACTGTGGAAGAGGCTATCAATATCACTCATATCTTTAGTTTCAATAATAGAATCAATTGCTTTACTTAAAAGTTCTGAGCATTGTTTCATGTTCTTTCCGTTGCGAGTTTCTTTATTGAAAATTGCACAAAGTTCTCTATTAGGTTCTGCTTCTCCTTTACACAAAAGACGGATATTATCCAACATTTTCTTTGCTTCGAGATGATTTAGTTCTATCTCACCATCTTTCTTAATGTAAACCATATAGAAAGGATGCAATCTGTTTTGGTTCTTTATATTCACAGAATTAGAACGATTCTTCAAAATGAAAATGATACCTTCTGGTAACTCATCGGTTTTCTGCACAACTGCATGTAGTCCATAAGGAGTATGATCCAGAGCATTTCCTTCATCACGATATTGCAATAAATCCAAACGGAATTCATTTAATCCCAAGTCCATAATAGAAATACCAGAGTTCATTTCTTCTATATCAACAACTTCTTCTTTAAGTTTCTGAAGCTGTTCTTTACGGTATTCCAAATCTTTCTGATCTTCTTCAAGAATGTTGTCATCAGCAGTTGCCGTCATATCAACAATTTTCATTCTTGTTTCAACACGACCTTTTAAATTGATATATTCATCAAGAGTCAAATCAGGCCAGAAGTTTACAAGCTGAATAACAGAGTTCTTACTTCCAATACGATCAATACGTCCAAATCTCTGAATAATACGAACTGGGTTCCAGTGGATATCATAATTAATAAGATAGTCACAGTCTTGTAAGTTTTGACCTTCACTAATACAGTCAGTAGCTATCAAAATATCTATGCTTCTTGGATCGTCTGGATAAATGACATTCTTATCTTTAGAAATAGGTGAAAAGTAAGTAAGAACAGCATTCAAATCACATCTAAATTTATCAAGTGTTGATTTTCCTTCACTTGTTCCGCTGACTTTTGCAGAATTTAGAGAAAATTTTTCCAAAGCAAACTTGCTTACATTGTCATACAGATAATCTGCAGTATCTGCAAATGCTGTAAATACTATTACTTTTTTATTTTCTCCATTAATTGGATGCTCAATTTTATTCGAAATTATCTCTAAAAGTTTATTAAGTTTTGAGTCCTTCTCAGGAGTAATATCAGAAATTAAATCTTCAAGACCACTTAAAACACCAACATCATATTCCAAATCTTTGAGCCAGGTTTTATAGTCCATATCGTTCAAATCGATTTTTACCTTCTTTCCGATTGTGAACATATCAGCTGCATTCTGGTCATCATCATCAATATCATCATCGTATGATGAAAGGTCAGTTAAATTGATAGAGGTATTTAATGAATTCTTATTTAAGTCAAACTCATTTACAATTTTTATAGTTTGATTAATGTAATATTTTACACGCTGTAAAGTAAGCCTGAATGAATAAACAGAACTTTCAAGACGTTTCAAAAGGTTTATTGCCATAAGTCGGCGAATACCAAGTTCACGTCCCATTTGGTCAAAACCGCCGGCTCCAGTTTCATCGTCCAAATTAAGTTCATACTTGGCACGTTTGCTAGGGAAGATGAATAAAGATGGTACATAAACAGTAAGTTTAAGTCTATTTAATTCTTCAAAAATAATATTAAAAGTTACGTCGCTTTCTGAATCTGTTAAAGGAGTTTGTATTGAAATTGGATGTAGTCTTGTAGGAAATGTTCCAATATCTTTTGTATCATAATATTTCTGAATATGTTTACGGCTGCGAGCAATAGTAACGCTATCCAATACTTCAAAGAAATCAAAACTCAGTTGATTCAAAAGATTTTCAGTAGTACGACTTTCAGATGGAAGTTTACTCCACCGCGTAAATGCTCTTTGTGCTTGTGTAAAAATATCGTCAATTGAACTCTTTGTATCAAGTCTTTCATCAAGATTTTCAGAAACACCTTCATAGGCAAGTGCAAGTTGATTTTTTAAATCAAGGAAACGATTATTTACAGGTGTAGCACTAAGCATTAGAACCTTAGTTTTTACACCTTGCTTAATAACTTTTTCCATCAACTGCATGTATCTATTTTCATTTGTATTTGCATGAGTACCATAACCATTGCGGAAGTTATGAGATTCATCAATTACAACAAGATCATAGTTTCCCCAGTTTATAAAAGCCAGGTCATTACCGTTAGATTGTCCATGTGTTCTGTTTAAATCTGTATGGAATAAAACATCATAACGAAGTCTGTCATCTGCAATCGGGTTATTCTTATAATTGTTTTTATAAATGTTCCAGTTGTTGGCAAGTTTCTTAGGACACAAAACAAGTACACGGCTATTACGACTTTCATAATATTTAATAACAGAAAGAGCAGTAAAAGTTTTTCCAAGGCCGACACTATCTGCAAGAATACAACCGTTATACTTTTCAAGTTTATTTATAATTGCAAGACATGCATCCTGCTGAAAGTTATAAAGCTTACTCCAGATAGCACTTTTCTTAAATCCAGTAGCTTCTTTTGGTAAAATATCTTCACTTATGTCTTCCAGGAACTCACTGAAAATATTATACAAAGTTACAAAATACAAATATTCAGGAGCATTCTCATTATAAGCATTAGTAATATTATCAATAACAATATCAGTTACATCTTCAAGTTTTTCTTTATCGTTCCAAAGGTTATTAAAAAGCTTAAGGTATTCTGTAGAAATAGGAGCTTCAGTTTTCTGAACCATATTGTAAGCATTGTTACCGCGTTCACATCCTAAATCTACAGTTGTAAAACCATTAATAGGCATATAGCTTTTATCATCAACATTAATAAAGCCAACCATGTTTTCATTAGTAGTATTTGTTTTAAAAGTAACTTTATTCTTAATCCATTCAGCACATTCTTTTGCAATAGCTTTCTGAGAAAGTTCATTACGAAGCTTTATTTCAAACTCTGTACCATAAAGACTACGTTCACGATTAAGTTTAGGGATATAGAATTCACGTTTTTCTTTCTTTGCTTTTTCAGTATTAAACGTTGGAGATGTAAAAATAAAACGCAGTTCTTCAATATTTTCAAGCTGCTCTTTAAGTTCCTGATACGCATAAATGGAAAAACAACTCGCCGCAATAGAAACTTTACTATTTATTCGAATATTCTGTTTTAAGTCTTGTGCAAGCGTTTTATTTATATTATCAATCAGTTCCATTTTTATATTCCCAGAAACATAAATTATAACATAAAAACGACATTTTGGGTAAAAAAAAAGCACCCAACAAGGGGTGCTCGTATCATCCGAGATGACCACTGAGGTTATTATCCAAAGATTCACTCAGCATTTCAGTGTTAAGATAATGCACAAAACTACTATTGTCAAGTAAAATTGTTACATTTCCCATTTATTAATATCTGATTCGCCCATTCGTTTTAAAAGCTTATCAGCAATATCTTTTCTATTAATCAGATACATGTTTCTATTAAAGTTTGCAATTTCTTTTGTAATTGAATCTACATCACAGAATTTTGCAATAATTTTCAATAAGTCATAATAAGACAAGTGCTTATGTGTACAATTAATAGACAGTTTTAATTCTTTGTAATTGTTCAGATCAGCAGCTCCAAGAAGCTTAAATCTTGTAATAAGTTCAAGGTGTGCACAGCAGTTTCTGGCATATTTCAAAGTATGAAGAATCTGCTGGAACATAGCATCATCATTTAAGGTAAGTCCAAAATCTTTAAGAACTTTATCTTTTATTACATCCTTTTGAAAACAATAATTAAAATACAAATCTCCAAAACTAAAGTCCTTAATGATTACCCAGAATGGTGGTCTGTTATAAGTTCTGATATAATCCTTGTCGCGTTTCTTACTTTCAACAAAGCCGAGCTTTACAGTTCCATTTGGCATCTTCACATTTCGTTTGAATAAATCAAACTTCATAAAAGTGTTATAAAGGTAAGTGTTTGTCTTTACCGGCTGCTGATAGTATTGCTTTTCTCTGTAATTCAAAGTATCAGGTATTTGTGTACAAAACTGACCTGCAAAGTTGTGTGCAAGAGAAGTTCGTAATCTGGCTTCAATTTCAAAAATTTTCTTAAGAGTAAGAATCCTTATATCTGTATCAAACTTGTAAATCTCATAAAAATCTTCAAAGTAAACATTATCGTAAACTTTTGGATTCATTGTTTTCAGCAGAATATTTTCGGTTCCGTTGATAATATCAAAGTAATTGATTTTTTCAAGGATAGCTTTTTCCCTTGCTTCGTCCTTAAACTGTAGTTTTCTTGATTTAAGCAACAGTATTTGTTCATCAACTGTCTTAAACTGCTTGTCATTTGCCATGTCGTTAGTATACCAGATTTTCTAAAAAGTTTTCAGATGATTATATAATAATTCGAATAAATATTTTTAAATCTTTTATTTTACTTATATTAAAAATTGTTTTGGATTCAATTTCTTTAAGCATTCGATTAAATGCTTCTACATAACGCCATAAGAATGTTATTTTCTTCTTTTCGTTTTCCATTAGTTTTATTTCAAAACTTACAATGAAAACAGTGTTTTCAATAATTCTGTCCTTCTCTAAATATTCAGACTCTTCCATCTTAAACTTTAAACAAGGCTGCCGCAGACAATCTTCATCAAGTTTAGTGTTTTGAAAAGGTTTAATAATAATTCCGTCATTATGCTCAATATTGATTTTTTGGATATACTCAGGAAGCTTCTTGATAAATAGATCTTCCAGCTCTCTGTAAACAGGTTCAAAACTTTTCATAAACATTTCCTTCTATAATATACAGATTACAGATTTAATATCAGCAGGTATTTCAAAACTACTTTCTGCTTCATTGTTGATTTGTTTTATAAACTCTGCTTTCTTCAAAAGAAAGAGTTTTACAATTCCTTCCTTTAAGTCTACTGGCAGAGTAGTAGCAGTAAAGCCTGCATTGTAATTTAGAAAAACTACATGTCCTTCAAGCTTTTGATCAATGAAGATAATACGTCGTCCATCAATTACACAGTTTGGTACTCTGAGTTTTGTCGTCATATCAATTATGTTTATCATTTCAGAAATGTTTTCATGGTCAGTGAATACTTGGCAATCTTTGACTGTCTGTAATTCATTGTAGTTCTTCAAATGTAAATGGAATCAATGTTTCGTTCTCCTGGAAAAGCGGGGCAAAGGTCATTGTAACCTTCGTTCAGTCAAAAGCAAGGCCAAGCCCTTCGGGTGTCGCTACGCTCCAGCCTTGCTTTTGACTGAACTTCGGTTTTTGAATTTTCGCCCCCTCTTTCCAAAGCCCAAAATAGTTTTGGGTTTTGGTAGTTTTAAGTAAAGCCTTTTGCAATAACTTATTCTTCTGCGGTCGAAAGAATAACCATATTCTTCTTCGGTCTTGTCACGAGGAAGCCGTCGCGTACATTAGCCTTATAATTCTTTGCACCAATCGTTTTGTTCAGCCAAGGAATCAAAGTCTCGTGCAATACAGAACTTCGGGCATCCTTCGCACGAAAGCGGCATATTAAATGTCTGCTTCCCGGATACCTGCAGGCTCTGAAAATAACCGCCATTACAAGAACAGTAGTTTTCCCCGAACGAGAACCGCCAAATAAAAGAATGTGTTTAGCAGAACTGCTCAAAAGCTCCAGAGCTTTTTTCTGTACCGCCGTCGGCTTAAAAAGCTCACGCATTACAAATCCTTAAAGCTGTCCGCAAACGTAATCGCCAGTTCTCCCTGTACCGGCTTATCGTTATCTTTATCCGCTCCTGTTATGAACGAATCCAACTTCGCAGAACGCTCAAGCAAATCCATAGCACCGTCTGCATTCAAGTCTTCCGGCTTAAGCGTTTTTATCCGCTGAGCCACAAGCTCGTCAAAGCCGTTCAGCATTTCCATCTGCCGCTTCTTGCGTTCCACGCGCTCATTTATTAATTCTCTTTCAGTCTCCCTGGCTACAAACTCATCGTACTTTGCAGCTCTTTCATTCCAGTTGAATAATCTGGCATAACGTGCCCAGGAGCCGTACTTCTTCGGCTCAATTCCATTCAGCTCAAGACAGGCTGTTATGCTTCTCTTGTAGCCCATATTCCTGAACATGCAGAAGGCCTTAAATGCTTTCGAACTCTCGGCTTCTAAACGAGTTTCCCAGCATTTAGGCTCTGCCTGTTCACCAAGATTGCCGGTTGGTATGTCAGCAACTTGTCCTCCCAAAAGTTCCGCCTCCTTATTTTTCAATCAATATTTTTTCATGTTCATAACGAACAAGATTTTCTCTTTCAGATTTCTGAAGCTTCACAGGTCTGCCGTTATACATAGTCACGGAAACTGAAAACTCTCCAAACTGTCTGGTTCTAAGACAGTCGCTGAAAAGCTCCTGAATCTTATCCAGTACATCAACATCATTTTTCAAAATCATCTTCAACCTCGCACATCATCGAATGTTCTGGCTCAATAACGTTTTTACCAATCCACTCAAATAAATCCTGTTGTCTAAAAACAATCCGCTTTCCAATCTTCGCATACGGCACAAAGCCACCTTTCACAAGCGTATACAAAAAGTATTTGCTTATAGTCAGGTAGCTGGCTGCTTCAGCAATACTCATAATCGCCGGAAACAAAACTTGCCGCTCAGTTCCAGCAGTTTCACTTTTTTCTTCCTGCATAAATCTCCTCGACACAGCTAAAAAGAATCTGGGCTTTCTTTTCCTGTGCCGTTTTAATCTTGAGAAAATAATAAACTTGTTTGAGAAAGGATAATTCCGTTAAAAATCCGAAAAGCGTTTATTAAGTTTGAAAGTACAATGTGTAATTCGTAAACAAAATAAAAAGTTCGCAATTTCCGAATTTTTCCAAACTAACGGAGTTAAACAAAAAAAGGCGGCAGTCAAAAGACCGTCGCCTCAAACGTGTCATTGTCGGGCTCGCTCCGACAATCCATTTATGCCACAGCTTGAATAATAGACATTCGGCACTGTTCGAAAATATCTCGAATAGAATCAAAGTGTTCATCCGTCATGTGGTTAGCATAGTGCTTAGTCATTGCAGGTGTAGTATGTCCAAGCACAGCCTGTACATTTCTCATGTCAGTCATGTTAGCAAGGTATGTTGCGCAGAAGTGTCGCAAACTGTAAAAGTCTATATTGCGTTCTTTTCGTTCTTTTTCCGAAACTCCAATCTTGTGCAAAGCTTCAAAGAATCCATCATCATAATACTGAGGCAGGAAAGGTTTGTAGTCATTTGCCTTAGACCAGAATACAAAAGTTTCTTCGTTCGCGCCCGGGCAACGCTGAGCCTGTACAAGCAGTCTTAAAATAATGTTGTGGGCAACCGGAACTTTACGAATCAAATTAGTTTTCGTACTCTTCAAAAATCCAGTGCGGTGCCAGCTGTGACGGATACTAATCAGATCTTTATCGCTATCAATATCGCGGACCTGTAAACCAGAAATCTCTCCAGGTCTCAAACCGCTGAATGCAGACAAATTAAATGCCAGGTACATAACTTCGTTATTCCAATCCAATTCATAAAGAGCTTTAATTTCTTTTTCGTCTGGGATTCCGCGAGGAGTTGCATCGCTCTTCGAAAAGGCCTCAACATTAGCCATCGGGTTACTGTGTATAATTCCTTTATTCTTAAGCCACTTCAATCCGGTTGCACCACAAGTATGGGCGTGGTTTATAGTCGCACCTTTCAAGTGCCGGAAGTTTGCAAGCTCCTGCAGAAAGTCTTCAAGGTATTGTTCAGTAAGTTCACCAACAGTAAAGTCTTCACCAAAGAAAGGTAGCCAGTAACGGTTTACCATACCGCGCATTTCTTTACAGTGGTAATCGCCAATAGTCTTTTTATGTGCGCGCTTGTTTTGAATGTATTCAGACTTTTCAGGAGTCCAGAAGTTTACGAGGAACTCGCAAAGTTTCATGTTGCATTCAGGATTCAAAGCTTCATAACATTTAGCAGCCACTTCAGCCGGAATCATTCCAGAATCAGAAAGGGCGTTTTTCTTGTGAACCACAACAACCTTTTTCTTCGGAGCTTCTACACTCGGAGTAGGAGTAACCACAACGGCAGGATCCGACACCTGCGGAGTCGGATCTGCCGTAATCTGTGTAATGTTTGTATTTAAATTAAACTTCTGGGAAATAAGGGAAACAAGCAGGACTGCTTCACTTTGAGAAAGGCGGGAAACAATGTTATTTAAGTTTAAGCCCGAAGTAGAAAGAGAATTATCACTGTCTGTTTTCCGGCTGTTGGTATAACCTTCAGGAGAGCCGTTCTTATACCATTCGGCAGCTATAAGCATAGCTTCAGTCTTGTCTTTACAGTGCATACTTTTAGAACTAGAAAAGAGTCCGGTCTGCTGGTTGTAAAATACCGCACGATAGTAACCTTGCTGGTTCTTAGTAAGATAAAAAGGTTTCATGTTTTCCCCCAGGATAACAAGTCTAGAAAGACCTAACCAACACAGAGTCAACATTACAAATCTCATCACGATTCTTGTGTCGATTCAATATCCTGTTTGAAAACGAATCCTAGTTCCGCTAAAAAAGGTATCGCCCAAACAGCTTAAATATTAAACTACCATTTGTCTAAATCCCTATAACATAAGCACTTAGACAAAAAAATAGGGGATGTCTAATAAGTTCTAAATGTCATTGTCGTACTTGATACGACAATCTCTAAATGATTGCAATATATGCATTTAGATTTTCGGGTCAAGCCCGGAAATGACAGAAAAGATACTTTTGGGACATCCCCCAAGTGCCACAGGTTGGAATCGAACCAACGACATACGGATTTTCAGCCCATCGTTCACCCAGTTGTACAATGTTTTTTCTACGGCACGCGTTTCGCTTGGCCAGCCCTTTATATTCAGTTCTGCGAGCGTTGCGTATGGGCTGTACTTCTTGTCAACGATGTAGTGCTTTAGTTTCCGCGCCAGAGCCGTGTCGAGCATGATTTTCGGAATCATTCCCCGGTTCGCATTCCGCTCGTTCGCTATGTTTTGTGCATATTCTGCATTGTATTCAAATATAGCGCTAAGATCGCTTTGCAGATGTTCTACTGTACCCCGCTTTATTTCGTTGTAAATTGTCTTTCGGTCGCACTTGAAAATTTCGGCGAGTTGTGTCCTGTTGGTGATTTTCGGAAAGCCTGTCTTTCCCAAAAGATAGCCTTCCAAAATCATTCGCTTGTTGTTGTTAAAGCAGCTGTTTTCTTTTCTATCCTTTTGTGGTAAAGTTTCCATAGGTTTCTTTCCTCCTGTTTTTTGGTATGTTGCAATTTCATTATAACAGATAGTTGGAAACCTTTTTATGGGGAATTATATTTTACTGCTTACCGTTTACATAAAAATTCATAGAACTGTTTGACGCAAGCATATTTCTGTAGTATATTAAAAAAAAGGAGATGCCCGATTTCCGTCGGTCGTCTCCACAGATTTGACTATAAAGCCGTCAAAGTGGGTTCAAGACTTGGCGGCTTTACTTTTTAACTCTTCTTATTTCTTAGGTAAGAAAGGGTTGCGACAACTGCACTTGCAACAGCAGCGATGCAATTGATAATTGCCGACACTGCTGAAATAAGCTCTAAAGTCATACGCAAGTCCTCCCGGTATTCAGATTCCAGAAACCTGGTTGAGTTCGGGAGACGCCGCCTTAGAAATCAGGCACTTCCAGTAAATTTATTATAGCGTATTTTATTACTACTGTATATATGTAAAGTTAGAATAGTGGATGTGATTGCAGAGCGCGCCCGGATTTTTTTGATTTCCCGCGCTTATTCAAATATGTTTTTTTAGCGCCTCGATGTAGCTTTCGGCATATCTTGAAAGAATCAGGTTCTTTTTTGTGATTATTCCGACCCTCATTTTTTCGTTAATTTCCAATGGGCGCGCGATTATGTTTTCTCCGTTCAGCTCTTTGCTTATGATTCCGGAGGAAACTGTATATCCATCCAGACCTATCAGAAGATTGAATAAAGTGGCGCGGTCCCGGACGCAAATTGTTTTGTTCCTGTCAATTGAAGAGAAAGGCTCTTCTGAAAAATAAAAGGAATTGTGGGCGCCCTGTTCAAACACCAGATACGGAAAAGGCGTTAAATCTTCAACTGTAACAGATTTTTTCCGGCACAGAGGGTTTTTGTCGCTTATAAAAACATGGGGCTGCGCGGTAAAAAGCTCGGTAAATACAAGTTCGTTCCTTTTTAAGAGTTTTCCTATGACTTCTTCGTTTTTTGAACTTAAATACAAAATCCCGATTTCGCTTCTTAGGCGCATGACATCTTCAATAATTTCAAAAGTCTGGGTTTCGCGCAAAGTATAATTGTAGCGGTCGCCGCCGAATTTTCGGATAACATCGACCATCGCATTTACCGCAAACGAATAATGCTGGCACGAAACGCTAAAAACCGGCGCCTGACGCTTTTTTCCGGCATAAGTTTCTTCAAGCAAATCCGCCTGTTCAAGAACCTGCCTTGCGTAGCCTAGAAAAACCTCGCCTTCCCTGGTGATTTCTACGCCCTTGTTTGTGCGCGAGAAAATCTTGACCTGCATTTCATCTTCGAGCTGATGAATCGCAAGCGTAAGGCTTGGCTGAGAAATAAAAACCTTCTCCGCCGCGCCGGAAATCGTTTTAGATTCCGCAACGGCGACAGCATACTTTAACTGCTGCAAGGTCATAAAGTTTCCTGACGATAAACGAGCTCACATTCAAAAGAACGCTCCCCTGTGGAAGCAATTTTTCCTTCGACAAGAACGCGGTTTTCTTCCTCAAAAAAAGCGTTGACAATCATTGTATCGCCTTCTCTGATTTCCTTGCAAAAATTCAGTTTAAAATCTGAAATCTGCTTTTTATGGTATTCATCCGGTAAAAAATCCAGGGCAAAATTTATATATTTTGCATTAGTCAAATGACCGTTTCCGTCTATCATTGAATAAAGGATTTTCTGTTCGCCAATCTTCTGCGCATTTTCAGGAATTTTAATTCTTCCCGGCTTGCACACGGATTCAGTCTTAAGTTCCGACGGCGCAAGGAATTCAAATTTTGAAGGAATGACAACTGCACGTGTTTCAGGATTTACGATAACCCAAAGGCTTTTTCCTTCTATAAGAAGCTCGCCGCTCGACAAATCCCTGAATTCATAGGCACGCATAAGCTGAACACCTTCCGGCTTTTCTTCCCGGACTGTAATCTGGACTTCGTCGTTTTCTTCCGGCAGCCTGTTGATATGAAAGCTTGAGCGGGAAACCATCTGGGCATATCCATGTTCTGCTAAAAAATCCCGGTTCTGGCCGCGGAGCGTATACAAATCCGTAACAAAATCCGCGCAATATTCCATAACTTCCGTTAAATGAATGCGCTTGTCCGGGCCGCATTGCCCAAAAAGAATCTTTGTTTCATTTTTTACCGAAATTCCGTCGGCAGCGAGTTCAGTTTTATAATTTTTTGTCATTTTTAAATCCTATGATTATTGTCAATAAGACAATTAGTTTTTGGGGCTCTCCAGCCCTCTTA
>OCKZ01000025.1_pt1 | contig 35795 bp, 31 predicted proteins | sample 1495951 | NCBI WGS metagenome assembly OCKZ01 (sample SAMN03418277, study PRJEB22391) | human gut metagenome | biome: human-gut; feature: organic feature; material: feces | host: Homo sapiens | place: Tanzania | collected 2013-01 | reverse complement strand
GCTAGCCGATAAAACTGCGCGCTTTTGTTCGCGCGTAGTTATTTCATGTTCGTATTCTACTAACGCCCGCTTATACTTTTCTTCTGCTTGATGCCAAGATATTTCCGCACATCTTGCTTCTTCATTTAGCTTTTCAAAAGCCGCATGAGGCATATAGACCTCACCTCTGACTTCAAGGTAATCAGGTATCGTATCGCCTTGAAGCACCAAAGGAACGTTAGCAATAGTTCGAGCTTGCGCAGTTACGTTCTCACCTACACGCCCGTCACCTCTTGTGGCCGCTAAAACTAGCTCTCCATGCTCATAAATAAAACTACAGGCTAAACCATCTAGTTTTGGTTCAGCACAAAATTCTAGGTTTGAGGTATCACGACCTAAACCTTGACCTACTCTGTTGACAAAAGCCGTTAACTGTTCATCATCGAAGACGTTATCTAAAGATAACATGGGAATTTTGTGGGTTACCGGCTCTAATTCTGCAAGAACAGCGCCCCCAACTTTTTGTGTCGGTGAGTTAGGCGTTATTAACTCAGGATTGGCCGTTTCTAAAGCCTGTAATCTGCGAAAGAGGCGATCGTATTCTGCATCTGGTACAGTAGGCGCATCCAAAGTGTAATATTCATAAGAATATCTATGCAGTAATTCTCTTAATTTATTAACTTCTGTCATAACCTCAGGGTCTATCTGTACCTTATGTTCCATCTTTAACGCCTCAAAAAAGCACCTTAAGTGTGCCCAACCTTTTTATTTTATATTAGTTTTAAATTCTAAATCGTATCTTATTTTAACTTTTAACTAAAAAAGGACCACGAATAAACGTAGTCCTTTAGAGTTTAGTCTAATTTGATTTTCACTTTTTATTTAAAATCTCCAAGAAGACTCATTCCTCTTTAGGTGGAGAGTGGAGAGTAGTTCACAATGTAATTACTACATCAAAGGAATTTAGCTTAAGGTACTTAAGCTAAATTATCATAAGCCAATAACACGTCACGAACTCGATTTACCATGGTTTCATCGATAGGTTCGCTATTTTCATTTACCATGGTTCCACCCAATTTTTGGGTAATAATATAGCCAAATGAAACCATTTCTACGTAATTGTTTTCCGCGTAACCGCGGTCTGGCAAATCCATAAAAAGATTAAGAATTTTATAATGCACTTGGTCGAGATTTTCATCTGCAAAACCGTAAGGCTCTGTATTACCACAAATCCCAAACACTGTACGGCCTTCGTTTTCATGGTAATAGATGTTCATATCGCGTAACTGGAACATGTATTCTCGACAAATTGCATCAACGTCAGTAGCTGCATATTCTTGACCATCAGGAGCTTTTAAACTCACAAAATACTGACTTTGCGGTTCTTCAGTCACAGTTACCTGCTTAGGAGCCACAGCTTTCTTGGAGAAAATGTTCTTGAGGCGACCAATGAGTGAAGTTTTAGTTTCTTGGCTTTTAGTAGTTGGCTGAGCTTCAGCTGTTTCAAGAGGAGTGACCTTGTTGTCACCTACATTCTGGGCATCAAAATCTTCAATATTAGGAACAGTGGCTTCTTCAATGTTAGATTGCACAATATCAACAGCACCAATCTTTTCTGAAACTTCATTGGTAGTTGGGGACAATTCTTGCGCTAAATTTTCGGTTCTAGGATCTCTAACCAAAGCCGCACGGTTTTGTCTACCGCGGTAAAATCCATTGACGATAAAGCCCACAATTAATAAAAAACCAAAAACAAGAATTAATAAAGATAATTTATCCATCTCAAACATTAACCTAGATAATAAGGTGACTTCAGCACACAATTCCAATCCACTGTATTATATGATATAAAGAACAAAGATTACAGACAGAAAGTCTTGATTTATTTGCAAAATATGAGCTATCTTACTTTGGTCCCCCTAGCTTAAGTTCAAGCAGGTTCTAAACTAAGGAAAAAATTCAAACAAACCTCTGCTTGAGGACCACTTTTGTTTAGTTGCTTAACCTTAATCTAAACAAACTTTTTGCTCTAGGTTTATTTTCCAATAAATTAAGTTTTCGCTTACAAGCTTTTTTACCCCCACACCACAAGGAACATCATGTCTAGCGTAGCGCCAAACGGATTTCATAACATCACGGGTTTTATGTATTTCGTTAAGGGTTTTTCCCTTTGCCTAAAACCAGGTCTTAGACGTTATATCATCCTACCTATAATCCTTAATGTCTGCTTTTTAAGCCTCGGTTTTTGGTTTGGACTATCCTACTCAGGTGAGCTTACTGATAATTTGATTATGGAATACATGCCAAACTTCAGTTTTCTCTCCTATTTGGTCAAAGCCATTATTTTCTTGGTGATGCTCGTTATTATGCTCTACTCTTTCACCACTATTGCACTTATTATTGGCTCACCTTTTTATAGTATTCTTTCTGAGAAGACTGAAGAACTACTTTGTGGACACGCCATAAACGACATGACAATGATGGAAACGATTAAAGATATTCCCCACATGGTAGGCCTTGAAATCTTAAAACTTCTTTATCGCATCCCACTTTTAATCCTTGGATTAATTGCTTTATTTATTCCTCTAATTGGCCCGATTCTTACTGCCTTAATTGGGGCGTGGTGTAATGCTATGGATTACACTAGCTATGGTTTTGAAAACAATCGCGTAAGCTTTAAAAACACTAGAACCTCAATTGCTTCCCATAAAACAGTCTGCCTTTCTTTTGGTCTCGCTGCTTGGGTTGGCTTATTAATTCCTTTTTTGAATTTGGTAATGATCCCGGCGGCAGTGTGTGGTGGCACCCTATTGTGGCATGAACGCCTAAAACCAGATTTTGCGGATTATATAAATATCCGTCGAAACAACAATTCAGCCTCTAAGCAAGCGCCTAGCTCTAGTTCTAAATCTTTAACTTCAAAATAAGCTACTTGAGTGTATACTTCTTGGCAGTAAGCCTCTTGGTAACAAATTTATGGAAAGTAATATAGTGTCACTAGTTCGTTCATGTACTAGATAGATGCTTTAGTTACTCCACATAACCAAAAGGTCAAATAAAAACCGATAGAGTCCATAAAATTAAGCATCTTCACCAGACTTAATATCGATTCCAAGTAAAGGAGTAACCCCAGCCTGACAATTTGAAGAACTAAAAAGTAACTCTAAATTTTTAACTCTATTCATATGGCTTGCAGAAATAAGCAGCGGGGTAATAGTTGATTTAGCTTTACTTTGAAGCATATTAAGATTGAACTCTAAAAGCACATCGCCTGCATGTACATTATCCCCAGCTTGCACCTTACGGAAAAAGCCTTCCCCTTTTAAATCCACAGTATCAATTCCAATGTGAATAAAAATCAATAATTCAAGCGGGTTAGATTTAAGCACGATGGCGTGGTTAGTTTCAAAAACTTCCACTACTGTTGCATCACATGGCGCTAAAACCTTATTATCTGTTGGTTTTATAGCAATGCCATCGCCCACAATTTTTTCGGAAAAAATCACATCTGGCACATCTTCGATCATGACCAAACTGCCACTCATGGGAGCGAGTAGGGTCAAATCAGCTTCTCGTTTTTTAGTTTCTTGTGCGTGACCAAAACCAAACCATCCCATTTACCATTTCTCCATAATTTTAAAAAATTTTAAATAGCCTAAACCTCTGGTGAGAGTGTATTCACTCCTTAAATTGGCCAGAAATTCATGATATTTAAGATCGCATTTTAAGCTATAATGCCACTGCCTTCAAAAGATGAAGATTCATACTTAAGTTTATCGTGATACAGTTATGAATTTAAGCGTTTCCACCTTTAACACCATATAAAAATGGTGTACGTAAAGAATATTCTAAAGAGTAAACTCAAGTCAGTATATTATAAACCAAGAACTGACGAGGAAACATACAAGGGTGTTTTTTAATCGCTGAACTTGTGTGGTTAAACCACTTTACAGGACTTTTAGACCTAAAAAAATGAACACCCCCAAAAGTTATTAGTTTTCTGCCACCATTAAAGTTCGAATATAGGTGTTTAAGTTCTTAATATCCTTGGCTGTTTTTAAGGCGTGAATGCGTTCATCCAAATCTGGAATTTCAATAAATTGGTTAGAGTGCATCATGTCTAACATTCGGTTTAAATAAAATGGCGCGACAGAAAACTCTCTTAAACCTAGAGCAACAAAAAGTGGCAAATACTCAACGTTATGCACTAGCTCACCACAGATACAAACAGGAACTTTAGCGGCGCGTGCATTTTGGACCGTAAAGTTGATAAAACGTAGTACTGCTGGGGTTAATTCATCATTGCGATGATTAGCCATTTCGCGGTTACGCGCCTCTGTGTACTGCGTTAAGTCATTGGTCCCTATAGAAAAGAAATCAACTAACCCTGCAAGTTCCTTTGACATCACCACCCCAGCTGGAGTTTCAATCATAATCCCAAGCTTCACATCACCAGGTTCCACCCCTTCGCTTTTGAGCTTAAGCTTTATGGATTGATAGAGTTCGATAAGTTCACAGAGCTCATCATATTCAGCAATCATCGGGAACATAATGCGCATGGAACCGGCTACAGACGCACGCAACAATGCGTGAAGCTGTTTGGCAAGAATCGATCTTGTACGGTTATCCACATGCTCGTCTTCATCACTATTTATACTTAGCATCGCAGCTGTATTCATATATAGTGGAAGTTTATCGGCATTGAAATCAAAAGTTCTAAAAGTCACCTGATAGCGATGTGGCAAGGAATCCATGATGCGTTTATAAACTTGGTATTGTTCTTCTTCAGATGGTTCTTGCGTGCACTGCATAAACAAGAATTCTGTTCTAAAAAGACCAATCCCTGAGCTTGGACAACTTGCTAAACGCTGTAACTCAGACATAGAACCCACATTGGCCAAAATGCGCATGCATTCTCCATCTGGAGCCTGCTTATATTGCGCCATCATTGGGGTTATATGAGCATATTCGTCAGCTTTACGTTCACCCGCTTTCTTCTTTACCGTCCAAATGATTTCATCAAGTGGGTTTAAGTAAATTTTATTGTTGTAGGCATCAACAAGAACCACCGTCCCAGGAGTTACAACTTTGCATACTTTATGAACGTTAAAAATGGCTGGAATTTTGGTGCTTCTAAGCACAATGGCTAAATGGCTATTAGTGTTGCCATCTTCAAGCAAAACGCCCTTGATATGCTCAGTCGGTAAATTTAAAAACTGAGCAGGAGTAATGTTATTACAAACTAAAATGCAATCATGATCGATTTTAGGCAAGACTACTTTTTGACGTCTTAGCTCTAGGATCAGAGTTTCCGCTAAGTTTCTAATTTCAAACTCATTATGCATTACGAACGGATCATTAGTTGAAACTAGTTCATCAATGTAAGCGCTATAACATTGAAAAATAGCGGATTCTGCACTAAGGTATTTTTTGGCGATCGTGTTTGAGATCTGTTCAATAATATAAGGATCCTGTAAATATAAAACAGCAGCTTCCAAAAAATCTCTGGCAGTCTTAGAAGAAGTGTTTTCAATTTCCTGTTCAAGAATTTTTTGGGTTTTTTCGCGAGCGCTATCATAGAGTTTAAGTTCTTCCGGCGCCTTGTTTGGCCCAATCACCGTGTTAGTCACAGTCACCGGCTCATTATGAAAAATAACCGCAGGGGCACAGGCCACACCTTCTGTTATGACAAAACCTTCTCGCACGGACTCACCTTAAAATTGCTTAAACATTAAGTAATTGCGCATTATACTCGCTTTTAAGCTTGGTGGTTAAATGCTCTCAATTAATTTTGCTAATGTATCAACTGCAACATCAGCGTCCTCACCATCAGCTTTGATATCAACCCAATGCCCTCGACGCCAATCAAGCGTAATCACTGAGAACAATGATTTAGCACTAGCAACATTGGCTCCAACTTCAAATCTAACTACTGACAAAAAATTCGTTGCTACTGCAACCAAACGGTCAGCATCTCTTACCGCAATGCCGTCATCTTTTTTAATATAAACAGTACAATTGGCCTTCATCTTACACCTCCGATAGTACGCAATCATAAATCGAGTACCAAGCACACACATTATTTTCAATATGTAGATGCAGAATGATCCCGCGCCAATTTTTTATTTTTATTCTTTCGTTGTCAGGGAAGCTTGCGTCATTAAAGCTAACTTCCTGCACCACGAAATAAGATTAGTTATTTATGTAATTATAATATCGGACGACGCAAAATTTTTTGTAGAATTTTCACAAAATATGGCTAGTATTTGCTCGATTTTGTGATTTAAATTAGAAATCTAAAATTGAACTTCAATAGCTCACACTATGTAGCAAACAAGTTTGTATTTTCTTTAATGAAAAGCGCTTTTTGCTTATAATAATTGTGTTCGACTATGAAGGGCTCTTACTAAATCGCCTAAGTCTTATTTACTAAACTATTAGGAAAAAATCAGCCAATACATGCTGATATGCTTCATGAATAATATTGCTATTTTTTTTCGCTTCTTGATTTTAGCCTGTTGTTTTTGGTTCTTTAGCACTGTAGCTAGTGCTAGCGCCATCTCAGGAGTTAATAGTAACTCTGCAGCGCGGGAAATCTATTTGCAGCTCACGGAACTCGCTAGTGCTAATGTTGATTACCGTTTTGCTCAAGAACTTTCTGCGCTACAAAAAGCCTCGCATAAAGGTGGTAATATTTTCCAACGTGAATTGATGAAAAGCTATTTTTTATTAAAAACTTTTAGACGTATCTATGCTTCATCAACTTGGGAACAAAAACAAAACAATGAATACAAGTTGCCCAAGAAGATTACAATCTCGACTTACGAGCAAGAAAACTACTACAACCTAATAAAAGACCATAAAGTCTTTTACGAAAGCGTTGTAGCTCTCCGCCCGCAAACTCCAAATTACTTAAACTATCGCCATGAAATTTTAAAAAACATTTCTTTAATCGGCACCGAAAGCAAGCCATATCCATTTAAAATCTTAAAATTTAAGACTAATGGAACTGAAATCAACATTTTAAAAACCGCTCTTAAAAAAGCGGGTTATCTTGATGTCAACTGCCCTCAAAATGGTTTCTTTGACACTGAACTACTATATGCAGTCAAACGCTTCCAAACGGACCATATGATCAAAGCCGACGGGATTGTAGGTTACGGCACTTATTCATTACTCTTCCAAACCCCAGCTGAACGTTCCATTCGCTTAGCGCGCGCTATTTTACGCCTAGGTGACCGTTCCCTTTTAAAATCATCAACCTACTTACTGGTGAATATTCCCGACACGGAAATGTATGTATACAAAGATGGACTTTCAATTTTTAATAGTAAAGTTATCGTCGGCACTGCTAAGCGTCCCACTCCACGCCTCGCAAGCACCATTAGCCAAGTAGTACTTAATCCTACCTGGACCGTACCTCCAACGATCAGAAACGATTATTTAACTCATTTAAAACGCGATCCAACTTACCTAGAAAAGCATGGCATCAATATTATTGACGAAAATAAAAACGTCTTAAATCCACGCTTGTTTGACTTTTCAACCTACACTGATGAAAAAGACTTTCCTTTCCTTATGGTACAAGCCCCAGGACCTGACAATGCTCTCGGATTATATAAATTCCTCTTCCCGAACGAGCATTTTGTCTTCCTACACTCTACGTCTTCGCCACATTATTTTACTAAAGCCACAAGAACTCTAAGCTCTGGTTGCGTACGCGTGCAAAAATCTCGTGAACTTGCTGAATTCTTACTAAAAAATACAGCTTATACTCCAAAACATATTAAAGAAGTGATTGAATCCAAAAAGACACGCTATATAAAACCAACCTCGCATACCCGCGTTTATTTAGCGTATTGGACCGCTTATATCAGCGAAACAGGCCAAGTCTTTTATCGCCCTGACCCTTATGGCTTAGATAAAAATACAACCCTTCCTCTTGCCGTAAGAAACGTCAGATGACGATAAACTCATGCTTTTAGCTAAACTCCTTTAACCTTATTTGGTTAAAGGAGTTTTTTTTGGAGATGTACAAGTTGGATTTAAGAAGCCTTTCTTATTTGTAGTTTGGTTTTAGAACTAAGAGTGTAACTATATAAACCACGTGTCATTATCATGCATGTAAACTAAGCTAAGAACTAAATTCACCTAACCTAAGCTAAATCAAAACCAGTCGCCAACCTAAACCTAACCCCCAAACCTAAAACTTAACCTACCTTCTTAAGCCCATAAGAAAAGTGATTGACCCTTATTTCATTAAAGCACAACTCTTTAATTCCCCCATAATTTCCAAGGGCTCATTCCTTCATCAATTCATTCTGAATCGTTCAAAAATTCTCCCCAAAAACAAAAAAGGCCAAAAACAAAAAAGGATAGCCGAAGCCATCCCTTTAATTTACAAATTTAAATTGTTAGAAGTTTATTAGAGCTGCTTAACGATTTCGTCAACAGACTTCTTAGCATCGCCGAAGCACATGTAAGAATTTTCCTTGAAGAACAATGGGTTCTGAACACCAGCGTAACCAACGTTCATAGAACGCTTGAATACGATAACATTCTTAGCCTTCCATACTTCAAGTACAGGCATACCAGCGATTGGGCTGTTTGGATCTTCAAGTGCAGCTGGGTTTACAGTGTCATTAGCACCGATAACCAATACTACATCGGTATCTTCGAAGTCATCATTGATTTCGTCCATTTCAAGAACGATATCATATGGAACCTTAGCTTCAGCAAGAAGAACGTTCATGTGACCTGGGAGACGACCAGCAACTGGGTGAATACCAAAGCGAACGTTTACGCCCTTAGCACGGAGCTTTTCAGTAAGCTCAGCAACTGGGTACTGAGCCTGAGCTACAGCCATACCATAGCCCGGGGTGATAACTACAGAACTTGCGTTCTTGAGCATATCAGCAACTTCGGTATAGTTGAGTTCTTTGTATTCGCCCTGTTCTTCTTCGGCAGAAGATGACTGAGCCTTGTTACCAAGACCGCCTAAAATTACAGACATGAATGAGCGATTCATAGCCTTACACATAATGTAAGAAAGAATTGCACCAGAAGAACCTACGAGTGAGCCGGTAACAACCAAGAGGTCGTTTTCAAGCATAAAGCCTGCAGCTGCTGCTGCCCAACCAGAGTATGAGTTAAGCATTGAAATAACAACTGGCATATCAGCGCCACCGATGGAAGCCACGAGGTGGATACCAAAGAGAAGAGCGATTACAGTCATTACAACTAAGCAGCCCATTGCTAAAGCATATTCAGACTGGCTGTATACGATGAACACGATCATTAATGCAAATGAAATTACGAGAGCAGCGATGTTCAAGAGATGACGACCAGGGAGAACAAGTGGCTTAGACTTGAAAATTGGGAGGCTGAAGCCACCGTTTAACTTACCATAAGCAACTACGGAACCAGTGAAGGTAACAGCACCGATGAATACGCCTACGAATACTTCAACGAGGTGAATGATAACTTCTTTAGAAAGACCAGCGTGAGCAGAAATAGTAGCTAAAACAGCCTGATCTGCCTGATCCTTAAGAGCTAAAAGCTGATCCTTAGGGGTGTTAGCTAAATCTACGAGCTGACTTGCAGTTTCTGGGCAGCTTTCGATGAAGCTGTTGTAGCCAACGAGTACTGCTGCAAGACCAACAAAGCTGTGGAGCATTGCAACGAGTTCTGGCATCTGGGTCATTTCAACTTTAGCCGCGAGGTAAAGACCGATACCGGCACCAATAACCATAGCTACAACAAGAATTAACCAACCAGCAACGGTAGTTACGCCAACAAAAGTAGCAATCAAAGCGATAACCATGCCCACAATACCAGAGGTACAGCCGAGCTTTGCGGTTTCTTGCTTAGAGAGTCCAGCCAAACTCAAAATGAAGAGTAAAGCGGAGATAATATACGCTACATGAACTAAACCTAACATCTGTTATCTCCTAGTCCTTTCTAAACATCTTTAACATACGCTTAGTCACAGAGAAGCCACCAAAAATGTTAATGGAAGCGATCAAAATGGCAACGAAGCAAAGAGCATTGATTAAAATATTGTCAGTGTTGAGCTGTACGAGCGCACCAACAACGATAATACCAGAAATAGCATTGGTTACTGCCATCAACGGAGTATGAAGAGAATGAGAAACATTCCATACAACGTAATAGCCAACTACACATGACAATACGAATACAGTCAAATGTGGAAGGAATGATTCTGGAGCAAAAGCACCAATCAAAGCAAATAAAGCGATAAAGCCAGCGAAGAGAGCATACTTAACAGCTGGGTTTACAGGCTTTTCTTCCTTCTTCACAGGAGCAGGAGCTGCCTTCTGAGCAGGAGCCGCACTTACACTGATCTTTGGAGGTGGGAAAGTAACTTCACCGTTTTGCACAATAGTCATGTTGCGTAAAACAACGTCGTCAAAATCTACCTTGATGTTGCCATCTTTCTGCTTAGAAAGAAGCTTAGTTAAGTTAACTAAGTTAGTAGAGTAGAGCTGAGAAGACTGGGTTGGGAGACGGCAAGGAAGGTCGGTATAGCCAATAACCTTAACGCCATTTTCAGTAGTGAATACTTTACCAGCCTGAGTAGCTTCACAGTTACCACCAGTTGCAGCAGCTAAGTCGACAATTACAGAACCTGCCTTCATGCTAGCAACCATTTCCTTGGTTACGAGTACAGGTGCCTTCTTGCCTGGAATAGCAGCCGTGGTAATAATGATATCAACTTCTTTAGCCTGAGCTGCGAAGAGTTCCATTTCAGCCTTGATGAATTCAGGGCTCATGGTCTTAGCATAACCGTCAGAAGAAGAACCATCTTCCTGCTTGAAATCGAGCTTAAGGAAATCACCGCCCATAGACTTAATCTGGTCAGCAACTTCAAGACGAGTATCAAACGCTCTTACGATAGCACCAAGAGAGTGGGCTGCACCAATAGCAGCAAGACCAGCTACGCCAGCACCGATAACGAGAACCTTTGCTGGTGGAACCTTACCTGCCGCAGTAACCTGACCGCAGAAGAATCTGCCAAATTCATGAGCAGCTTCAACAACAGCGCGGTAACCGCTAATGTTTGCAGTAGAAGAAAGAGCATCAAGCGCTTGGGCACGAGAAATACGTGGCACCATGTCCATTGCAAGTACAGTAACCTTGCGTTCTTTAAGCTTTTCAACGAGTTCAGGATTCTGAGCAGGCCAAATGAAAGAAACTAAAGTAGTGCCTTCTTTGAGAAGAGCGATTTCTTTTTCAGTTGGAGCAAGAACCTTATAGATTAATGAACAAGACCAGACATCAGCAGCTTTGCCGATTTCTGCGCCAGCTTCAGTATAAGCAGCGTCATCAAAGTTGGCGCCGAGACCTGCGCCTGATTCAACTAAGACAGTGAAACCAAGCTTCTTAAGGCCAAGAACTGTAGCAGGAGTAGCGGCGACGCGGGTTTCACCGGCGAAGCTCTCTTTAGGTATACCTATCTGCATTATTTACATTCCTAAGTTAAAACATGTACAAAACAAACCGATTATCGGAATTTTTGTGACCTTTTTTTATAAAAATTGCCGCGGTATTATACAACAAATTGCCAAAATGCCAAAATGGTGCATACATAAATCCAACGTTTTTTTTGTAATTAATTGCCGAGAAGGCTGCCGGTACGTGGCTCTGTACCTTTAAACTTGTATTTTATGCTACGAATCCCATCTACAGTATTCGCCTGCAGCGCAAAATGAAGATGCGGACCTGTGGTATACCCTGTATTACCAGAAAGCGCAATCACCTGCCCTTTGGCTACTCGCTCCCCAAGCTGTACGCGCTCAGTTTTCCCCGATAAGTGCACATAAATACTCATAGTACCATCATCGTGACCAATACGAATAAAGTTGGCAAAAGGTCTAAATTCTCGGCTTGGCCCTCCGCGAGTTGAATCCATCTTCATATCAAGCACTCGCCCTGCTTTAACAGCTACAATCGGAGTACCGACAGGCATTGAGACATCGATGGCATAACGACTCTTAGGACCATTATGGGTAAATTTTCCGTTCCAACCTTGAGTCACCCGGAAAAGACCTTTAAACGGAATAACCAATTCATTAGGATTTAAAAGGTAGTAGATATCTTCAGAACCTTCATAAACACTACCGATATCAAAGGTGCGGGTGATTTCAACCCCTTTACCCGTCGGATCTTCTGCGGTATATAACGTACCTAAATAGTGTTTTTCAGTTTTACCGGCAATTTCAATTGGGGTATCAAACATCACTGAACCGCTGACAAGCGTTGGGTCCGAAGCATGTAGTTTTAAGGTGATATCACTAACAAAAAGATTAGTCACATAAAGCGAACCATCATCTTCTAAACTAAGGAGTACATTTTCGGGCGATGGATTAGCGTTATCGTCGTATTCGTCATACTCATAACCGCTTTCAATAGCTTCGCTCTTATCGTCTGTATAATGCACCACCCCGTCTGTATCGACGTACTTTACATAACTACCCCAAGCACTAGCAGAAAATAAAAAAGCCCCTAAAGTTACGAGCAAAAGTACTAGGCTTTGATTCATTACTTGAATCTTCATCTGCAATAATTCTCTTCCTAAGAATACAAATAACTTATTTTAGTCCTGCTTTCAGTCCTGCCTATTCGTGTAAACTCATAACCAAGGCATCCTCACAAGGACTATCTCCTATAGCACGGTAATACCCTCGACGAATAGCATCTTCTTTAAATCCAACTTTACGATATAAATTTGCCGCGGTGAGATTTGAAGCTCTAACTTCTAAGAAAAAGTGAGAAAAGTTTTGAGCTTTGAGTTCTGAAAGTGATTTTTTTAACAAGACTAGACCTAACCCACGTTTACGGTGAGTCGTGGCTACACAGATCTGCAACAATTCTGCTTCATCACAAACCGTTGAGTAACACGCAAAACCACAGATTTCATTTTTGACCAAATCGCGTAACAAAAACATATGAGTTCGTTCTTGGTCTACAGTTTCCTTAAATAAAGCTGCACTCCATGGATCTATAAAAGATTCTTGTTCTAGAGCTAAACACTTAGTCCAATCAGCTTCTAAACATCGAGAAGCCTCAAATTTTTCAATTTCGTAGTTTACTGAAAATGTCATATTACACCGCGCTTCTTTTGTAGCTTTGACTTCCTTGAGCTCTTTTCGGAAGAGTCAAAACTAAATTTATAATTTGCTTTGATCTTAAAAAATCAAAACCTAGTTCTATTGGTTTTCCGCTGTTTTTTCTTCTACTTTTTCTTCTACTTTTTCTTCTACTTTTTCTTCTACTTTTTCTTCTTTACTATCATCGTTTCCAGATTGAACTTCATCATTAGCTACCGCCTCGTCGCTTGCTTTAGATTCTGTTTCTTTAACCAAAGACGGAACCTCTTCATTTAAGTGAGTAAACTTAGGTCCTGGAACAAAACTTGACGCAGACTTTTGCAGATACCCTTGGACTAATAATTCATTAAATACCGCCATTTTACAAGCTTGAGGTTCACCACTACTAAGAGCAATAAACATCCCAGTTTCCGGCTTTTCGTGCCCCACAAAAAGTGTGTTTTCCCCTAAGTGTTTAGGTGGCTGGCCCCAACCGACTAAAATTCCAAGGTACGCTAAGAAACCGGCCAAATTAAATAACCATTTGTCCTGGCCTTCTGGTTGATCTAACCAAATTTGCGCTTGGCTAGGTTCTTCTAGATGGCCAATTTTTTGAAGTCCCCCAATTAACCCAAAAATTTGAGTTGCTATAGCTTGTTTGCCCCGTGGACCAGGATAAAGTGGCACGAAGCGACATTCTTTATACTTTTCTAGCTGAGGAGCTTTCATTAAAGATGCCGGCACTAAAAATACCGCCCTGTTTAGTACCTCTTTATTATCAAGTTGGGATTCCCAGTAAACATGGCATCCTACATATTGAAGATAAGCATAGAAATTAAAAAGATATTCTTTGGCAAGCTCCTGTTCGTAGACAAAGACAAAATTAGGTAACTGGGCTTGTAAGTCCTTTCTTATTTGAAGCTGGTCTGCATTTACTAGAAGTTCTGGGCGTTTTAAAGTAAAACCCCCTAAGTGCATGAGATCAAGAATTTCATTATTATCCACAATCGTATTTCCGTATTACTTTCAAAAAGGCCTAAATATACTTACACCAAAGCAACATCAAAGACTTAATTACCCAAATTACGTTTAGTAAATTATACCTGTTCTCACCGAAAGATAAATTGACGAGTTTTAAAAAACAAAGTGTTTTTGATTTGTTTATGGTTTGGCGCCTTTAAATTCGTAAAACCATAGCTCCCTAAAGCCATCCAACCGCTCTGAAAAAACTTCTAACTTTTGTTATAATAAAAGTCCATAAAACAAAATCCTTATTTTATTGCTCTTGCTTTACCCTACTTCACGCCTAACCAAATATGACTACCACGAGCGTTCCTTCTAATGCCATTGTCCTAACAGACGGGTGGCAACTTGATATTTCACTCCAAGCGCTTACTTTGTCAAACCCAAAGCAGGAGTCATACACCTATCCACTACGTAGTATTACGGCTTTAGCTCCATCTTCAACCAACCCCACTCAATTACAATTAGAAGTGCAGCCCCCAAAGTCTGCTGTCACGACTACTTATCTATTGTGTGGCTTGTCAGCGCATGAGCTTAAACGAGTAACGGAACTATATGTTCGCTACACTGGGATCTTAATGCGCTTACGCGCCTTAGTCATAGCTATCACCAATTGGCACCGAGAAGTCGTAGGCAAGCTAGAACAAGAATTTCAATTTAAAGGTTATATCACTTTACCTTGGGTTAAAGACCAACTAAAAAAACTCGTCGCTAAACGCCCAACCGATAAACACAACCTCTTAAGCGATCCTAACATTATTGAGCTTTTACACCGCACTATGACGGCGCAATCTTTGCTCCCAGTAATGGATTATCAATTAGAGGCGGAAGAACTCGCCCAAAAATTTAATGAAACGAAAGTCCGAGGGATCGTGGAGCGCAATCCTATTTTTTTTCAACAAATCGAAAAAAGCCCACTGACCAAAGAACAAATCAACGCTGTTACTAATTTAAATGATCGCGTATTGTTAAATGCCGCCGCAGGGTCCGGCAAAACTTCAACCATGGTTGCCCGCATGGGGTATCTTTGCGCCTTCGGTTTTCAAGAACAAAAATATATCTTAGCTTTAGCTTATAACACTAAAGCCGTCCGTGAACTACAAGCGAGAACGACATCTCGTTTAAACAACCTAGGTATTAATTGCCAACCCCTGTTGTTTAAAACCTTTCATGCTTTAGGGCTTGATATCATTCGTCAAATCACCGGTCGCACCCCCTTATTAGCTCCGGGGATCGATAATGAAGACAATGGCTTAGAGCAATTTACTCGGTTCATACAGCAACTATATTTAAAGAAAGCTACCTTTAGACTTCTATTAGCCACATTTTCTGAAGCATTTGCTTCAAGTGCCGCTCGATGCCGGAGCACCTCATCCCGCCAAGAATACTTAACAAGCACGGCGGTTCATTTATTAAGCTTAGCTGGAATTGACGTTGCCACGCACGAAGATGGCCATAACCAAAATCGCTATCTCTCTTTAGCCGGCCATGTAGAAATCATCTTACACCCGGAAAAAGAAAAACCAACTAACGCTGAAAGAGGCTATCACCTTGCAGGAACGGTTTCGTATTTGGAATTATTTCAAGGCTCGGGCTATCTGAAGTTATTAAAGATAATTAGAAATCACTACAGCAAAATCGGCTTTGCCACCGAGGTACAATATCTTAAGCCACTAGCCGCCATCAACGCCCGAGCTTTGGAGCTAGGTAAAAAACCAAAGTTTTGGCGCTTAGCAAGCTTGCTTAAAGCCTTTTTAACGCACTCTAAAAACTCACTTAAAGATCAGGAGTACTTGCAGCAACTGCTCTTTACCCCAAAAACAACTAAATATAGCATCCGCGAGCGCCTGTTTTTCCTCGTCTTTAAGCAAGCTTCAACCGCTTGGCGCAACTATCTAGGTCAAGCTATAGATTATGAAGACATGCTAAATGAAGCCTCACGCCTCATTGAAGAACATCAGTGGACTTTACCTCTATCCCACATTCTCATCGATGAATGCCAAGATTTTAGTGGAGCTCGAGCTCGTCTTATCCAAAACCTAGTCAAATATTGTGGTGCCCGTATTTTTGCAGTCGGCGACGATTGGCAAAGTATCAACCGTTTTTCGGGATCAGAACTTTCGGTGATGACGGAGTTTAAAAAATACTTTGGCGTTCATGACACCTTAAAACTCGAATGTACCTTTAGATGTAGTCAAGGGCTGTGTGATATTGCCTCAAATTTCGTGGCCAAAAACCCACGTCAATTACGCAAAAAAGTCTACTCTGTGCACGAAACTAAAGAACGACCTATTGCCATCTATGAACAAGAAAACGAACTGGAACTTAAGTACGCCATTAAATTTAGAGCGCAAGAACTCATAAATAGCAATCAAGGCCAAAACATTTCTATTTTATTGTTAGGGCGTTACAAAAGCGATATCACCTACGCGGAATACATCTTCCAAGATTCCGCCTTAGCTCCATTTTGTACTTTTATGACCGTCCATAGCTCTAAGGGGCTTGAAGCTGATTACGTCATTTTAGTAAGAGCAACTGATGAATTGCTCGGTTTTCCGTCTCAAATTACCGATGACGATCTTTTAGGTTTGGTAGAACCAAGTCCGGAAGATTTTCCGTATGCAGAAGAACGTAGATTGTTCTATGTCGCCCTCACTAGAGCGCGACGCCACACCTCAATCTTTACGATTATAAAGCGCAATTCGCTTTTTGTTTCTGAGCTTTTAAGTTATAAGCAATTTAACTTAAAAAAAGAACACATGCCGATTCCACCAGGGTTGATTCCTCCGGAAATTTTATGTCGCCATGAGGATTGTCATGGTTACTACATTAAAAGAAATGGCCGTAATGGTATTTTTTGGGGCTGTTCAAATTATCCTGAATGTACTTCTGTTTTAAAGTCCTTAAAGACTTTAAGCGATAAAAAAAATCCACTGTTTTTAAAGAAGAAAAAATTTTCTTACTATTAAGCCTCCAAGGTCTTTTAAGACCATGGAAGCCCTTTGTCCTTCTTCTCCGCAAAGATTATTTAAAGCAAAGTAACTTTTAAGGGACGCTATGGTTAGTAGAGGTGGCAATGACTAAAGTTGTAGTTGTAGCTTTTAAGTAAAACTTCCCGCCAAAAAATCCACCGGAGATTTTCACTACATCCCTTCTGAACTAAGCTAAAGCCTTGTGATTATTAAGATTAGTTTAAACGATTATTTGCCACTACCTACAATCGTAATATAATTACCTCAAAGAGATTATTGCCCCATTGGTCCAATATACAGTATTAGTTTACCCCACAATACTCATCCACCAATGGCCCTATCAACGAGCAACGAGAATACCAATATGGCCGCTACCGAACTAAAATCACGGATTAAAAGCCTCATTAATAAATTAAATGACGGCCTTTTAGAACGAAAGAACACAATCAGATTGTGCCTTTTAGCCGCTCTCTCTGGCGAAAGTGTTTTTATGCTTGGAGCCCCTGGGATTGCAAAAAGTATGATTGCTCGCCGTATTAGCGCTGCTTTTTCTGAAGTCAAAAGCTTTGAATACTTGATGACTCGTTTTTCAACTCCGGAAGAAGTTTTTGGTCCTCTTTCAATCTCTGCCCTTAAAGATGAAGGACGTTATCGCCGTCTGACCGAAGGCTATTTACCACAAGCTGAAATTGTATTTCTCGATGAAATATGGAAATCTGGTCCCGCGATTCTTAATACGCTTTTAACCGTTATAAACGAACATAAATTTAGAAATGGGGAATGCGAAGAAGACATTCCAATGCGTTTGCTTATTACCGCTTCTAATGAATTACCTGAAGCTAATAGTGGGCTTGAAGCCCTTTATGACCGTATGCTACTTCGCCTGTGGCTCGACCCTATTAGTTCCAAAGACAACTTTAAAACCATGCTCAAAGGAAGTAATGAATTACCTCCAATTAGCCCAGAACTTCAAATAAGCGCTACTGAATATACTCAATGGATAAAAGCCATAGATCAAGTTGAATTACCTGATGATGTCTTTAATGACTTGTATTCACTTAAAACTAAATTTGCTGACATAGCTTTAAAACAAGCAGAAAATGGTTCAAATGCCACTAACGACGCCCAAACTAAACAGAAAATGAATACCCTTGATGGCACTAAAACCCTGTATATCTCTGACCGTCGTTGGAAGAAAGCCTGTCGCCTACTCCGAGCTAGTGCCTTCTTTAACGGGCGTAGCAAAATTAATAAGATGGATTTATTGCTCTTGAAAGATTGCCTTTGGCAAAATCTGCACACCAGAGCGCATATCCGCAACAATATTGAAGGCTACGCATCAGGTAAACTTTTTGGCCAAAACGCCATGAATGCTCGCATTCAACAAGTTATTACCACTATTAATCGCATTGCTAGTGAAATTCAAACTGATATCGGGATTCATCTAACCACCAAAAGCTTCCCTTTATTTAAGTTAGCCAACAAATACACCATAGATTTTGCCCGTAACGATCTAGATCCGAACCAAAGAAATCAAAACATCTTCTTCTTAGAAGAATGTCACCTTAATCCTGAAAATCTTGACAAGATAACGGAACGGGCCCAAATCGAAACTTCAATGTTAAAAAAGTGGATCCGCCATGATGGACCGGTATATATCAGATTAGACAAAGGTCCTTTAGTAGAAATTTCGTTAGCAGCCGACTCAAGCCCTAATTTGGTTGCCCGAGGCTCAAATGGAAAACTTATTCAGCTCACCCTCCTTAAAAAGAGTGGGATCCCTACTTGGCAATACAACAAATGGGAACACCGTTTAACGGAGCTCCAAGAAAAGCTTGAAAACATCGACCAAGATATTGTGCATATTCACAGTACTTATCGCCAAAATGCCGACCATGCCTTTTTAGACGATGAAATTCAGCTAGTGATCGCTGAAAGCTTGCGCCTTTTAGACCAAAACGCGCAAAATGCCCGCCATCGCCTAGAAGAGCTTGAAGCTAAACTAAGCGAACTTGCCACCTGTGTTAGCCACTTGGCTGATTAACAGAAACGGAAAGGATGGTTCTCCATGCTCATTCATGAAGTTGGTAAAATAATTGCCTTTAACGACGCCGACATCGTGCAAGATATTTTTGCTTCCTTAAATGACATTCCGGAAACTGCCGCCCTACTGCAAACGGAAGGCGGTAGCTTTAAATCCTTCTTCAAAAAAAATCTATCCGTAATGGCGGCCAATACCCAAGAACATATTCAACAAATGCAAGCCCCTAAAGCTCTTGGGGATGAAGCTACATTTTTTGCCAACACTGAACGGTTAGAGCCAAACTTCTTTTTAACTAACTTTAATAACATCGTTAGTCGCATCCCTGAAACTTCATATTTTTTTCAGGAAGCCCAAGAATTTGCGCACACCTCTGCCAAACTCCCCGCCGAACTATTACAAAAAATGTTTCTCCGTAAATGGAAAGAAGCTTTAAGTCATAATCTCTTAAATGTGGAATTAACCCTAGCGGAAAGCGAACGTGAACGCATCGAAAGAGACCTCAAAAGCCGCCTTAAAATCGCTAATATCGTAGAACAAACCTTACGTCCAAGTAGCCCCGGGCGCTTATGGGATTTATCAAGCTCACGTTTAATCCCACAAGATCTAAGACACTTAAAACATTATGCCCAGTTCTTAGGGCGTAACCATGAGCTTCAGCAAATTGCGGCTGAACTTGGACGCGCCGCTAGTAACACCACTAAAAAAATTAAGCATTTAGAAGAAGAAACTTTTACTCGGCTAGAACCTGAAAATATTTCACATACCCCTGAAAACATCTCTGGCTTACGTCTTGGGAGCAATCTTATGCGTACGCTCCCAGCCGAATACATGTATCTTGGGGAATGTGAAACAGAAATTGAGTTTTACCGCAAGTTTGCCGAAGATAAACTCTTAAATTACGAATTTAACGGGATCGATTTAACCCCCCGAGAAGTGCACAGTATGCACGCGCGTAGTGGCGAATTAATAGAACCTAAAGGACCTTTTATCGTCGCTATTGATACCTCAGGTTCCATGAGTGGTTACCCCGAAGAAGCGGCTAAGGCTCTTTGTTTAGCTTTGTTACAAATTGCCTATCGAGAAAACCGAGCCGCTTATGTCATCATGTTTTCTACTGGGATATTAACCTTTGAACTTACGAATGCCAACACGCTTGACGATTTAGTAGCTTTCTTAAGCCGGTCCTTTAAAGGAGGAACCGATTTTGACCCTTGCATGCCTAAAGCTGTGCAACTCATGCAATCAAACTTTTATAAAAATGCCGATATGGTCGTTATTTCCGACTTTATCGCTCAAAGAATTAAACAAGAAACGGCCGATACTATTATGGAGCTTAAAAAGCAAGGCAATCGTTTTAATGCCATAAAACTCTCCAAATATGGCAAAACAGCTTTAATGCATCATATTTTTGATGCGGAGTGGACTTTTGATACCGGCATAAATAGTCGCCTCCTACGTCGTTTGAAATAAAAACCACACTAGTAATTATTTAAAAAGAAAGCAAATAGAATAGAGTAGATTAAACTAAAAGCAAAAATTAAAATCAGATATTTAAAGGAGGAAAATAAAAGGATTTAAGGAGAGAAGTTTTAGATGGCAGGGGCGGTAAGATTCGAACTCACAACCGTCGGTTTTGGAGACCGCTGTTCTACCATTAGAACTACGCCCCTGCAAAGGAAAGTAGGTGTATTATAACAACAAACACAGGCAAGTAAAGCAATTTTTTGAATTTTTTATAATTTGTCTGTTTTTTGTTCAAATTTAAACCTACTAACATAATTGATTTTTACATACACGCGTGTGCAGAAACGGCTAGATCTGCCCCTATTTTTGCGCAAAAGTACATTTTTTGTTTTTTTAGACTCCTATATGGTCTTATAATATGCTTTTCAGATAGCAGCGCTAATCTGATACAACTCAAATATCCATTAGCTTTGCTCTTATCATGCGGCCGTACAGCGGTCATTCTTAATTTACTTAGGAACAAGATGATGGCAAATCCTCTATACCATAAGAACATTATTTCAATCTCTGAGCTTAGCAAAGAAGAATTGGAATTAATCGTTCACACTGCGCAGAAACTCAAGGAACACCCAAGAACAGATCTTCTCAGCAATAAACTAATTGCTAGTTGCTTCTTTGAGGCTTCAACTCGAACCCGTCTATCATTTGAAACCGCCATTCAACGTCTCGGTGGCAATGTGATCGGCTTTTCCGATGCAAGTAATACTTCGCTCGCTAAGAAAGGCGAAACTTTAGCAGATTCCATCCGCATTATTACTTCCTACACTGATGCTTTAGTTATGCGTCACTATAGAGAAGGCGCTGCTCGCTTAGCAGCTGATGTTTCCCCAGTTCCAGTAATTAACGCTGGCGACGGATCAAACCAACATCCATCTCAGACTCTTTTAGACTTGTTCACCATTTATGAAACTCAAGGCCGTTTAGACAATATTTCTATCGCCTTTGTTGGTGATTTAAAATATGGCCGTACCGTGCATTCCTTGTCACAAGCTCTATGCCACTATAACGCCAAGATCTATCTCGTATCTCCTGAATCATTGGCTATGCCTGAATACATTCTCGATGAATATCGTGAACATAACATTGAGTTCCACGTAGCTAATACCATCGAAGAAATCGTACCTAAAGTAGATATCCTCTACATGACTCGTGTCCAAAAGGAACGCTTTGACGAAACTGAATACCGTCATTTAAGAGCAAAATTTGTGCTTTCTGCAGATACTTTGGCTGAAGCAAAACCAAACCTTAAAGTTTTGCATCCGCTCCCACGTATTGACGAAATCACTTTGGATGTAGACGGCACTCCATACGCTTACTACTTCCAACAAGCTGCTAACGGTGTTTATGCCCGTCAAGCATTGCTTTCACTTGTATTGAATGAAGAGGTATAACCATGACTGAAAAATCTCAACTCCAGGTAGAAGCCATTCGTCAAGGTACCGTTATCGACCACATCCCTGCTGGCCAAGGTTTGAACATTCTCAAGTTATTCCATTTCCTTGAAACTCAGGATCGTATTACCGTAGGTTTTAACCTTCCATCAAAGGCTTTTGGGCATAAAGACATTATTAAAGTTGAAAATGTTTCTATCACTGAAGAACAAGCTAACCAGTTAGCCCTCTTTGCGCCCAAAGCTACGGTAAACATTATCGAAAACTTTAAGGTAGTCAAGAAGAGACAAGTTGGTCTTCCAGAAAGAGTTACCGGTATTTTTTCTTGCCCTAACTCAAACTGCATTACCCACTTTGAACCAGCTGCTGTGACTAACTTTAAGATTGTGAATAACAACGGTCAGATTCAGCTTAAGTGCAAGTATTGCGAAAAGGTGTTTAACCGCGACATCGTAACTAACAATATCTAATAAAAAGCTCCTAAACTTTAATTTTAAGAAGGGAACAACTCCAATAGGCGTTGGTCCCTTTTGGTTTCATAAAACATGGCTTGTGTTACACAACAAACAAAAAAAGTTATTCCCTGTTTTAAAAAAAACTCCTTTCGTTTTATTTTAAAAAACATTTTTGTTATTTTATCGATGAGCGTAAAACTATAAGGACAGATTTTATGAAAACTATTTGGCTTACTGGTGATAAGGGCCAATTGGCCCAAAAAATCATTCCCATGCTTGAGGAATTAAAGGACCAAAGTACCAATAATGAAGTTTTTGAACTTTATACAACCGATAAAGCAGAATGCGACATCTCAAATGAAAATGAAGTTGAACATTTTGTTAATCTCTATCAGCCACAACTTATTATTAATTGTGCCGCATTAAGCGATTACACCATCTGTAAAGAAGAACCAGATGAAGCTTATCGAGTAAACACCATTGGTGCTGGCAACCTAGCGATTCAAGCTCAACGTACCAACGCTAGACTTATTCATTTCTCAACTGACGATGTATTTAATGCCCAACCTGAAGGTGTTTATAACGAATTTGATACCCCAATGAGCAATACCGTTTATGGTAAATCAAAGTTAAACGGTGAACGATTAATCCAAAATTTCATGACTAGATTTGTTATCCTGCGTTCTTCTTGGGTCTATGATCAAGATTACGGCTATGTCAGCCACATCTTAAATGAAATTAAATGTGGCCACGAAATTTTTGCTTCCACTTTAGAAAAAGCCGTACCTACTAGTACCAAACAAATTATCGATATTCTTAAAAACATTTTATTCTCCAACCACTATGGCGTATTTCATACTGTAGCCACCGGTGGAGCTTGTTCTCGTTACGATTTAGTTAAAGAAATTATCACTTTAACCGGGGCCGATCTTTCTAAACTACACGCCACTTCTGATGCTGGTAGTAAAATAATTCTCGATAACATGATGATGCGTTTATCCCACCTTGCTCCATTAGCTTCATGGCGAGATGAACTTAAAAAAACTTTATTGGGGTAATAACGGAGCCAAATCATGTCAGGTAATTCCCAACCACTATCACTTACAACAAAAATCTTTTTAGCGCTTTTTTTAGGCGCTTTTACCGGGATCCTCATTCAAAATTTCATGCAGGACCCATCTATGGCTTATTTGCGTAACAACATCTTAGTTGACGGCATTTTTTATGTCGTAGGCAATGGGTTTATTCGCCTTATGCAAATGTTAGTTGTACCTTTAGTTTTTTGCTCCATTGTCTGTGGCACCATGTCTATCGGTGACAGCAAAACTCTAGGCACCGTTGGTATTAAAACCATCTGCTTTTATTTATTTACCACCGCTATGGCCATTATCATCGCCCTTTGTATTGCGAACTTAATCAACCCAGGGATTGGTCTTGACCAAAGCTTAATATCGACTACTTCAGGTCCTACCACCGCCAAAGACGTAAAGCTTGCCGACACCATTCTTAACACGATTCCAAAGACCCCTATCGGCTCAATGGCTAGTGGTGACATGCTACCTATCATTCTCTTTGCCCTAATCGTTGGGATTTTGATGGCCCAAATGCGTAACTCTTACGACACTTTGGGATCATTATTTTCCCAAGGCAATGGTTTAATGATGGATATGACTATGATGGTCATGAAACTTGCTCCTATTGGGGTCTTTTGCTTGGTCGCAAAAACCTTTGCTAACCTCGGGATCTCGGCTTTTATCCCGCTACTTAAATACGTCTTTAGCGTCAGCGGAGCTCTCTTTATCCAATGTTTCTTAGGCTACATGTTGCTGCTTATCATCTTCACTAGACTAAATCCATTGTTGTTCCTCAAAAAATTCTGGCCGGTAATGGCGTTTGCGTTTTCAACCGCCACCTCAAATGCTACCATCCCAATGAGTATTGATACTCTCGGGCGTAAACTTGGGGTTTCTAAAAAAATCTCAGCGTTTACCATTCCTTTGGGGGCAACCATCAATATGGATGGGACCTCAATTATGCAAGGTGTAGCCGTAGTATTTATCGCTCAAGCTTTTAACATTGATTTGTCTATTGCGGATTATGGGACTGTAATTGTCACAGCTACCATAGCTTCCATCGGGACCGCTGGGGTACCAAGTGTTGGTCTTGTTACCTTGACCATGATTTTAGCGTCAGTTAATCTTCCAATCGAAGGCATTGCTATCATCATGGGGATTGACCGTATTCTTGATATGATGCGTACTGCCGTTAATATAACTGGCGATGCAGTATGTACCACTATTGTGGCTCATCGTGAAAAGGCGATTGACTACAATCTATATAACAACAAAGATCTCTAATACGATCCTTTGTTAGCTAGAAACGCTTTCTATTAACCTATAGAAGGCGTTTTTATTTAAAATAATAGCCTGCGTAAGTCCTAAATACTTAAACGCCTAGCTTTGCCTGCTAACACATCCCAAACCAACTAAACAATCACCATACATATGGTTAGAGTTTATAAAAACATTTAGGAATAATCACATGGAAGATGTATCTCTTTGGATGTACCTAGTACTCGCCATTTTAGTATTTACAGGTTCATGCGTTGATGCCATCGGTGGAGGTGGAGGTATTATCACCCTACCAGCTTACCTTATGGTAGGTCTTCCCCCTCACGCAGCCGTTGCCTCCAATAAATTTAGTAGTAGTATTGGTACCGCTGTTTCTACTTACCGGTACTATAAGAGAGGTTTTTGTGATACCGGCTTATTCATCCCAATTATTTTGATTACCATTCTAGGCTCTTTTATCGGTAGTCAGACTGTCCTTTTAGTGCCACCTAATATTCTCAAATACGTATTAATTGGAATTTTGCCGTTTATTGCTTTATTCATGTTTAACAAGCCAGCAGTCAAAACAGTCAACTTGATGGTGAATAAAGACCGTTGGTGGATGACCAAACTCGTAATAATCGTGTTTTGCATTGGTTTCTACGATGGCTTTTATGGTCCCGGCACCGGTACATTTTTGATCATTGCTATGACTATGTACCTTAACATGGATGCCAAACACGCAGCCGGTAATACCAAGATTGCCAACCTAACTTCTAACGTTACGGCCTTACTAGTATTTATTGTCCAAGACCAAATCTGTTATCCTTTAGCCATCACTGGGGCCGTGTTTAGTATCCTAGGTCATTATGTCGGCGCTTCTTTACTTATCCACAAAGGTAGTTGCCTCGTTAGACCTGTGATCATAATTGTCTTGGTTATGCTTTTTATAAAGGTACTTTATGATTTAAAAGTTTTGGGTTTTTAAAAGCTTAAAAAAATTAAACAAGACATAGAGAAAAAGGTTAAGACTAGGCTAAAGTTCGCTTGGTCAACCCAAGACGCAAGGCCTAAAGTTTTTACTTAAAACCTATGGGATATAATTGCCAAAACACCTCGTCTAGTTTTGGTGTTTTGGCATAAATCTCTGGCGATTTGGGCTTAAAGACTTTTTAACTACATTAAGACCATGAACTTTTCCGAGCGTGCTGTCCCCAAGCCCTATCCGCCTCTAAACTCTAAATCAGTATTTCTTGGTGCGTTCTTTAAAACCTATAGCAAGTCACACGCTAGCCATTTCTTAAAACGAAATTTAAAATAAAGACGAAGTGCCCTCGTTAGATAACACTAAACTTTTGCTTGAAAAAATCCTTACTTCAAGCTTTTTCAGACTTTGTAGCTAGCTGGGGTAGGGTCTCCACATGGCTCGATTGCTCCAAATGGATGTCAAATAATCGGCCAATCCACAAAAAATCAGCCCGTTCGTTCTCGGAAACATATCCACAGCCTTTTTGACCTCAAAATCGCCATTTTCTCGACCGCGCTCGTTCGGAAACAGATCGATGTGCTTGTTCCTAATATATAATGCAGGTGCCCAGATTTTCCAATCGCCTCAAGACTTCGCTCTGAGGGAATAAGTCAAAATACCCACGATTCCCCATCCACTCAACTCTATGGCTGCCGGAAGCGATACTTACCTTTTCCGTGTCCGGTCACAGGCTCAATGATCCCGTGCTCTGCCATTTCACGCAGCAAGGCAGTGCATCTTGTCGGCTTCAGATCGAGCACTCTCTGCACATCCGATCTGCCGAATACGATCTCTTTACCTAAAGCCTCTTGTAATTTGCGAACATGCGAAGCGGTCTTTGCTGTAAAATCCTCTTCAATGTTCACTTTTTTATTTTCAATGTTCACTTTTTCAGAGTCAATATTCACTTTTTCAGAGTCAATATTCACTTTTTCAGAGCCAATATTCACTTTTTCAGAGTCAATGTTCACTTTTTCAGAGTCAATATTCACTTTTTCAGAGCCAATATTCACTTTTTCAGAGTCAATGTTCACTTTTTCCGGTTCTTTAAAAGTGCCGCTGATGTGCAATATCTGGTTATAAAGAGGATGATTCTCGTTCAACAGGAGATTGCGAAGGAATACCTCAAGAAACTCTGTCGTTTCATGAATGCCGTTTTTCAGGTCATTGTTGTAAAAGTCAACTTCAAAATGTAGATTTTCGCCAATCTCAAAATGCTGTTTAATTATCCTCCTTTGTAAAATCTGCTTTCCTTTACGTTCCAGACCCATCTTGCCCTGTGCGGTGACGATGGATTTGACATAGTTTGTCTGGCGCAGCGCTTCCATCCGCATATCATCATCCACGCACAGCAGGATGTGTTCCAGATCGGCACGGGCGAAGCGGTTTTCAGAAATCTTGCCGATGCTGCCGTCTTTCATATTCGTGCCAAAGATAGCCGAAAGCACAGCTCCGATTTGGGATTTGCCCTCGCCGCCGTTGCCCTTAATCACCATCATGCGCTGCCCCTTGTTGGAGGGAATCAAACAGTAGCCGATGAACTCCTGCAAGGTAGGAACGTCCTCTGCATGGAGCAGGCATCCAGAAAGTTCAGCCAGATCACTGGTACAGGAGCATCGGGATTGTAGGCAACCGGCAGACGGCTTCGCACGATAGCTAGCCTGCCATCGGTGAACATGCCGTCTAACAGTAGCGTGCCGTTGGCAACATGGATGCGATCCTGCTCCGGTGGAAAGTCCGTCACTTGTGCTTCCAGTTTCAGCACTTCCAAAATGTTGGTGATCTTCCGGGGGATATTGTTTACGGCACAGAATTTCAGCTTTTCGTAAATCTCTCCCAGGAGAGGGGGATCATCCATTACCCGACCGTTGGGCGTGAAAAAAGCTCCGTTTGCAACGATGATTCTGCGCTCATGCAGAAATTCTTCACAAAACAGAGCTTCGTTGATATTCTGCCCATCAAACCAGATCGGCAGATTCATATCCGGCATTTTACCTTTCTTCCCCATGAGACATCCCCTCCTTTCGTTTCTGTGCCACATAGTCCCAAAGGAAAGCAATCTTGCCCTCCTTCATCAGCTCATCCACCACAGCAACCCGTTCTTCCAGATCACCCATGGTCGAAATATCTGCCAGATATTCGATATAATCGAGCATCTGGCAGGCTTCCACAAAACGGTCATCCAAAGCATCATACGGTGTCTTTGGTGCATACCGCACTTTCCAATCTTCCAGCAGATGCAGATAATCCGTCAGCGCACGAAAGCACAGCATTTCGTCCTCCCGGAACTGTCGGATATAAGGGTGTTTCGGCTTTGGCAAGGCAGTGTCAGTAGGCGGTTTCGGGTCAAAACCAAAATCCGCAGCCAGTTTTTTCGCTGCTTGTAAGTTCGTCAGATTGAACAGCCTTGCCACAAGGTCGATCACATCCCCCTTGGCTCCGCATCCGAAGCAGAAGAAATAATCCTCGTTCAGCTTCAAGCTCGGATGCTACCCGTAGTGTTCGGCGGCTTGCTTTACGCTGATTACCGCCTTGATGGTTTCATAGATTGTCAATATATTTTCTCCTTTCGATTTTTCTAACAAATTTCTTTGTCGCCTGAATATACGAAAAAAATAGCTTTGACTGAAAAAATCAGGCACTATTGCAACAAATCAAAAAAGCCCTCATGCAATCTTGCAAAAATGCAAGACCTAAGAGGACTGAGTGATCTATATAATTTCAATCATTCTTCTCAATCGAAGAAAAGGACGAGGTGAATGACAAGGTGCAATTTTCACAGAGAAAGTGAATAAAGTGAATTTTCACTTTACAGTATTGAAAAAAGTGAAAATATGAGTGTAATATAATCAAGAAATGTTGGAGGTGCCGAATATGCAATATGAAAGCGAGCGCATTGAATATAAATCTCAGATGATCGAAGACCTTTATCGGGAAGTCATTGCCTTTGCGAACAGTAACGGTGGCGTGATTTACATTGGTATCGACGATCAGGGTAATTTAACTGGAATTGACAATGTGGATGAAACCTATACCCGTATTACAAACGGCATCCGTGATGCGATCGCACCGGATGTTACCATGTTTGTGCGATATATCATCCAAGACAATAAGGTCATTCAGATTGAAGTAGGAGAAGGCAGCTATAAGCCCTATTACCTAAAATCCAAGGGTATGAAGCCAAATGGTGTTTATGTTAGACATGGTGCATCCAGTGTGCAGGCATCTCCTGACCAAATTAGAAAAATGATTAAAGAATCAGATGGTGACAATTTCGAGGCTTCACGCTGTATGGAACAGGAATTAACATTCCATGCCGCAGAAACCGCATTTAAACAGTACGGTGTAGAGTTCTCCGTCGAGAAATACCGTGCTTTGGGCATCACCAAAAACGATGTTTTCACAAATCTGGCGCTACTGCTTTCCGACCAGTGCCATCACACGATCAAAGTCGCCGTGTTCAAGGATGAATTCTGCACAGAGTTCCGGGACAGCAAAGAGTTCGGCGGGTCTGTGTTCAAGCAGTTTGAGGATGTGGTAAACTATCTCGCTCTGTGCAACAAGACTGTTTCCACAATCAAAGGACTTGTTCGCACGGATAAGCAGGACTATCCCGAGGAAGTCATTCGTGAAGCCCTGCTCAATGCGCTTGTGCATCGGGATTACAGCTTCAGCGGCAGTATTATCATCAATGTAAACGACAGCAAAATGGAGTTTATCTCTCTTGGCGGTCTACTCCCCGGCCTTTCTACCGAGGATATTCGCATCGGTATTTCTCAGCCGAGGAACAAAAAGCTGGCAGAGGTGTTCCATCGCCTGCGCCTGATTGAAAGCTATGGCACCGGTATTCGCCGCATTTTCAAGCTGTACGAAAACTGCCCTGTACAGCCCAGCATTGAGGCAACGACCAATGCGTTCAGAATCGTGTTGCCCAACATGAATGCTACCGATACTGCAAACGAGGATACACCGGCAACAACCGGCAAGTCTACTGCTGCCATCACCCCCCAGGTGAAAACGGTGATGGATTATCTGGCGAAGTACGACGAAATGACCGACGAAGATCTGCAGGAGCTACTGAATATCAAAAAGACCAGAGCCTATCAGCTTGCCCGACAGATGCACGAAAATGAGCTGATTGACATTATAGGCAGAGGGGCAAGCAAAAAATATAAGCTGAAATGATCGGAGGTGCTGCAATTGATCAGGTTTTCTTACCCGGTACAATTCGTGACCGCATAAAGGATTGATGAAATCCCCAAAAATAAAGCAAGCTGAACTGACCGTGCGTATTGGAATGGCAGAAAGTACATTAAGCCGCTTTCTCCGGGGCGATACAGATAAATTGGGCAATGAGAATATTATCCGCATTACCCGAGTGTTCAATGTCTCAACAGATTCCCTTCTTGGCGAAGTAGATGTGCAAATTTCGCTATAACGTCGTCATTACCTTTTACAAGATTAGAAGAGATAGCTACTTTATTGAGCTTTACTTTCTTCAAAGCTTCCCGGTTACCAAAGAGTGTCATAACTTTACAGAAATAATCGTAGGAGCAATGAATGTTAGGCCCGATTGCAGCAAAAAAGTGTTTACAGGATTTTCCATCCTAGGCTGCATTGGCTTTGTAGATACCTTCCCAAAAATCATAATTCGAAGGAAAGGTACGGGACTCATCATAGGCAGCAAGTTTCCATCTTAGAAATTCAGAAGAAGGCAAGGTTATCTGTTCAGTACAACTGTGTTCCACAAAGGATTGTAATCTACAACGATAGTATTTTGAGAAGCTACAACCACTTTGCTTGAAGTCGTAGAAGATTTCGAGGAAGTTAAGTTTGGAATCGAAAGGTGTATTCATAAAACCCTCAACGGTAGAAATAAATGACGAGCTTTATTATCTACTATTTTGAGCGGATTGCGGATTTCACGAATTAAGCGATGGTGAAGTTACGCTTAGTGGATATGTTTCCATATAAGAAAACCGCGCTTTTCGCAAGGATGTTCTGATGGCACTTACCTCGCAAAAAGCTCGGAAATACGCCGTTTTCTGGCACTCATTTATCTTTCCTTGACATCAAGACTACCGTCTCAACATGTGCCGAGACCTTTTAATTGATGTCGAATTTACTGACATATTGAGGGAACATGTTTAAACATACATCTTTTCAAGCGTCCCAACCTTTGCGTTTTCGAGAACATTACCGCAGTATCACGCTGAAAGCTGGCGAACAGGTCAACACCTACAACCGCCATGGAATTCAAGGACAAACCGGTAAAAGCCTATGCCATGGTCTTTGCCGGATCGGAGTTGTGGTAGTAGGTTAGCAAGTAATTTGCGATAGTTTGGTTGTAAACTCCAAAAAGAGTTAACTCTTAGCTCGATCAGTTTGCACTGGTCAAGTTGTTTTATGCTAGTTCGAACTAATCAACGAAATATGGTTATGAACAAAATCAACCATTTGTGTGAAAGCCTTATTCGTAAATTTGAAAATCTCATCCATCTTGTTCTCAATATCAACAGCAACATAACTATTATGCTGTTTATTCTTAAACTCTTTCTTGAACGGTGGAATGTTGCACCCAAGCGTTAAATCCTTTGTTGTAATTTTTGAGATAATTCCTATATTGTAATTATGTTTAGTTGTATTGTTAAAATCGCAAATATATTTATACTTATTAGAGTTTTTTATTTCATCAATAAATTCTTTAACGCTAATATTAGCAAATGTCATTTGTGATATTTTAAAGAAGTCTACACTACCAACATGAGGTTTCTCATTACTAAATATTTCAACAATTATTTGAGCAACATAATCAAAGAAATTTCTACACTCTTGAAAGAATGCGTTGATATACATATTCGCTAGAAAGCTTAATTGAATTTTTTCACCAAATAAACTAACCGTATCACCTGGTATCATGGAGCACTCATTTTCTGGTAATTCAATATTTCCAGATATAATCCCGATAAATCTTGACTGTTTCTTTTCAATGCAATCTTTAACCAAAAGACTATATATGTGCATGGCATTTATAGCATTATCTGCACTAATAAAATATTTCCATGCACTGCCATATCCTGAATCATCTAACTCATTTTTGCTCAATGATTTCATGAATACCACCTTCTATACGAATACCATTTTGAATATACTTCAATACTCATTAATAAGTAATTTTTGGGTTCGATAAACTGTCTTTAAAAAGTTTAAAAACCTTCCAAGAAAAAATCAGTATCAAGACGTTTTACAACGTATGTATTTTCTTCTGATACACCCAAATTATACTTAATCATTAACTTAGTCAGTTGTTTTCCATCGACTAAAACAATACCTGCTGCTTCAGCTGATTTTTTTGCTCCTTCAGAAAAGGATGCAGTAGATATGAAAAGTCCCTTTTGGGCTTTCTGCTCCTGTAAAGCACCTGCAAATTTTTGAATTTCAGGTCTAGAAACAGAAACATTCGGATCCCAACGTTTTGCCTGGATGTATATAGAACTGAACCCCAACTGATCTTCTTTTATAATGCCGTCAATTCCCCCATCGTTGGATGCCTGTGTTACAAACCCCGCATCATCTATGCCACTGCCATACCCCATCGCAAGAAGTAACTTCACAACTAAACGTTCAAAATCTGTAGGTTCTAGCTTCATAATTTCCGTCATCAATTCATCAGCAAGTGAAGCATTTAATTCAGCATGAGCATTTTCGAGTATTTCTTTAGGAGATTTCTTACTTGGCAAGTCCTCTTGATTTTCAATTTCAGCCCCTTCGCTTTTGTTGTAATTCTGGAATTCTCTGAATGAAGCATATTTCAAAAGATATTTATCATCGATAATATCAGCATCTTTAAGAGCCTTCTTTCCCTCATCAGTCAAAATAAATTTTGCTCTTTCAGGACTTTCAATTAGCCCGGCCTTCTTTAAATAGGTTCTTGCCCAGCCAATTCTGTTCTCGAAAATCGACTGTCTACCACTTGGTAATTTTTCAGCGAGATCTTCTTCTGATAATCCCATTTGCTGGATAACATCCTTCTTGAGATCTTTAAAAATGTGGATATTTCCATCGCCGAGTGCCTTTAAAAAAGGAGAATAAAATGATTGATAATTAGGTAATGACATAACAACCTCCTATGCATTACGCAGCCTTAGCAACTACACTTAAGTGAAGTTTATTAACAATTCCAATTACAGCAGGTAAACTTTCACCAAACATTTCACTTAAATCATAGTTATTAAACGGCTCCGTATTCACCATATCCTCAAGTTCAATATCACCATTTTCACGAACATAGTTGATTATAGCTAAAATAAATTCTTGCTGCTGAGAATTGAATGTATTGTCATTCAGATATTCCCCAAACTTCTCATTCACAGCTTCCTGACTTAAACCAATCAAACTACGCACAAATGCGGCAAGGTTTTGAATACTCGTAACCTGTGCATAATCATCCTGCGATCCTAGTTCATGCCACAAAACATCTTCTAACAACTTCAAATCATCGATTGTAATCGGTTCCAAATTATGAATCTTTTTAATTACTGGGTTATCACTGTGAGCCTCTAAATAATCAATTACCTTTTCTCGGTAAGTTCTGATATCAATTGACGTATTTTCTGGCTGATATTCCGAATCAAAAATATCATCCTCGATATCTATATCGTGTTTCTTTCTCTCTGCACCTTTCAGGAATTGCATTAAATCACGCAATGACAAACGAAGTTTTTCAAGTTCTGCAATTGTTGGCTTTTCCCACAGACTTTCACTTAACAGTCGTTTCAGATCCTCTGCTTTATTCTTAACTTGAGGCACCGAAGCCTTTTCATTTAACAAAAATTGAGCACACTTTCTGAGTGTCTTAATGTGCGATGTTGAATTAACTGCTGAATATGTTTTAAGTATATCAAGTTCAATAAAATAAATTCTGATATCAAAAGCTACTGATAAAAAATCTCCCCCTAATCCGCTATCTATAAGATTAGTCAAATGCTTTTTAATTTCTTTAATCATGACAGGAGATAATGAAATCCAGTTACTAATGTCACAATACTTATCAACATATTGCATTTCGTCTCTAACCTGGATTCTAGTAGCATGAGTCTTTACAGTAACAACATAAGAATGTAGTTCATCCCTAATAGTACGATAATACTCCAGCATCTCTCTATCTTCTTGATACTCAAGGCGTTGAAGTTCATAAAGCATATCTAATCGGATGTTAAATAATTTTTGAGATAGCGTCAGCATCTCTTTTCCTGGCTTACCCTCAGGATGCAAATCAAAGAATTCAAAATTTCCGCAGTAATCAAAAATTTGGAATGAAGACTTATTTCTACCAGGACCAAAAATATCTTCACAAAGTCTAGTTCCTCTGCCGATCATTTGCACAAATTTTATCTTAGAGCGAATTTTTTTGAAAAAAACAAGATTGAGTACTGCAGGAACGTCTACACCAGTATCAAGCATGTCAACAGAAACAGCAATTCTAAAAACAGGATCTTCTTCAAATTTTAAAACTAAATCATCACCATACTTTGTTTGGTAATCAACTAATTGGCATGTATTGCTAGGGTAATCGGGATATAACTCTTGGAAAGCATCTACTATCATTTGAGCATGTTTATGGTTATATGCAAAAATGATAGTTTTTCCCATTGTTTCTCCCCCATCAACACGAAGCCCCCACTGCATTAATTCGCCTATAACCTTTCGACATGTATCCTTGTTAAAAAGATACTTGTAGATTTCATTTCCGGGAATATTAAAATCAGGTGTAGGCAAGTCCGTTTCTGTCTTAACCAAGTATTCCTCTAATTGTTCACGTTCATCATAAGATAGAACTTTATAGTTAATGCCTTCTGATAGCATTTTTGAACTGCGATTACGTACTGTATATCCCACTAAGTATTTATCGTGAATTGCGTCTTCGAGAGAGTAGTCGTAATTTGGAATTCCAGCTTCACACCCAAAAATATGAAACGTATTAGCATCAACCTCTTCCTTAGGCGTGGCGGTCAATCCAACAAGCAAACTATCAAAGTATTTAAAAATCGAACCGTACCTGTTAAAAATGCTTCTGTGAGCTTCATCAATGATGATCAAATCAAACCTACCAGTGGTAAATATCTTATCCTCCGCATCAATGTAGTTAATCATTGTTTGGTAGGTACAAAACATCAAACGAGCGTTGTAATCTTTTTCGCCTGATGATGAAAGTTCACAAATTGGCATATTAGGTAAAAGCTTTGCAAAGTTTCTTTTTGCCTGATTAACAAGTGCAGTTCTATCCGCCAAAAACAAAACATTTTTAATTTTCTTATTTCGAGTGAGTATATCGACAAGAGAAATAGCAACTCTGGTTTTCCCTGTTCCTGTAGCCATCACCAAAAGGCCCCTTCGGTGATTAGAGTTAAACCATTCACAAATTTTAGTAATAGCGATTTTCTGATAAGGACGGCTGGTAATATCATCGTTAATTGAAAAATCGGTTATTGTTCCTTCATTGCGTCTATGGAGCATTAATTCAAGATCAGCTAGTGAATGAAATGCCATCACATCTCGATCCGGATAAATGCCATCAATGATTCTTGTATGATATCCATTTGTGTAATACATGATTGGCTTATAACCATATACGGATTTCATGCATTCAGCATACAAATCTACTTGATGTCTTCCTACTTCAGGAGATACAGAAGTTTTCTTGACCTCTACTATTGCTAAAGGCTTACCATCTTTTCCGTACAGAACATAGTCACAAAAACCAAAACCTTGGGGATTTGGCATCCCTTCAACTTTTATCTCAATACCAGCCTTTGCAGGGATTCTAATATTTTCAGTGTCAAGGACATCCCAACCTGCTTCTTTGAGATATAAATCGATATATAATTGTAGAACGATCGAAAAAGTTGCCCACTAAAACGATCGGAAGTTGACCACTCCGA
>OCKZ01000023.1_pt1 | contig 37788 bp, 33 predicted proteins | sample 1495951 | NCBI WGS metagenome assembly OCKZ01 (sample SAMN03418277, study PRJEB22391) | human gut metagenome | biome: human-gut; feature: organic feature; material: feces | host: Homo sapiens | place: Tanzania | collected 2013-01 | reverse complement strand
GGGTGCTCCGCACTTTAATTAATTCAATCGCCAAAAATCTTCACAAATTGCAAATCTGCCTGTGCTTTTATTCTTTTTACAAAAAAACTCGATATTCAACCTATCAGTTTGAACCGCTTCCAAGAAATTCCTTTACCTTTTTTATCATTTTTGTTCCGGTTTTACGGCCTTCCTGATAGACGCGTTCCAGCTCAGCCGGATTTTTTTCCGTTCGGCTTATTCCAAGAGATTCTTCCGGGCAGATTACAAGAACTTCGCCTCTGTCAGCCTTGTCAAAACAATATTTAGTTTCTTCGTTGTAAACTTCGTGGCGGTTAGCCATCGCCTCTACAAGATGCGGATATTTTTTCAGCATAATTTTTATAAGCGGCATAGCGCCGGCAGGCTTTTTTACAAAATCGCGCGGCTGCGTAAGAATAACAACATTCCGGTCGTAACCGATGCTTTCCATAAAACGCAGCGGCACAGAATCCGTCATTCCTCCGTCCAGAAGAGTATATCCGTCAATTTTCACAGGCTTTGAGACAAGCGGCATACTGGCGCTGGCGCGCATCCACGTAAGGTCGTGGGCATCGCAAGTCTCAAGCTTTTTGTACACAGACTTTCCAGAAACAGCATCGCTTGCGACAATATAAAACTGCATAGGATTTTTTCTGTACGTTTCAACATCGTAAATATCAAGCCTGTTAGGAATCTGATTGTAACAAAAATCAGCGCCGTACATATCGCCGGTTAAAAAAAGAGAACGAAAACTGCAGTAACGCCAGTCATGAGAAAAACGCTTGTTGTAGCGGATTGCCCTTCCAGGCTGCCTGGACTTATAATTGCATCCAAAAGTCGCGCCTGCGCTGACGCCAATAGCTCCGTCAAAATCAATTCCGTTTTCCATAAAAACATCAAGCACGCCGGATGTAAACATTCCGCGCATTGCTCCGCCTTCCAAAACAAGCCCTTTTTTCAAAATCCGCTCCTATAGCTTTATCAGCTCAGTTTTATCTACCCAAATGTTTTTCAATATCGTTTATCAGTTTGTACTCAAAAGAATCGCATAGCGCAAGCCAGCTGGCTTCCATAACGTCACAGCTAACGCCTACGGTCGTCCATGTACTCTTGCCGTCGCTTGATTCTATCAAAACGCGGACTTTTGCGGCAGTAGCGCTTTTTCCGTCCAGAACGCGGACTTTATAGTCTGTAAGGCGGATCTGGTTCACAGCAGGATAAAAGCGGCTCAACGCCCTTCGGAGAGCAATATCCAGAGCATTTACCGGACCATCGCCCTCGCCGGCAGTAACTTCAATCTGTCCTTCAACTTCAACCTTTATCTGCGCGCAGGCACACACGCCTTCTTCCGGCCGTGGATTTACGCCGTTTGTCTGATAATAATGCAGCGTAAAAAACGGCTTGTAGCGGCCAATAACTTTTCTTGCAAGAAGCTCAAACGAGCCGTCCGCGCCTTCAAACTGGTAGCCTTCAAACTCCAGTTCCTTCATCTTTGCCACAAGCTCCGCGACCTGAGGCGAAGACTTTGTGATAGAAGGGTCGATTTTTTGAATTTTCTCAATTATTGTAGAACGTCCGGCAACCTCGCTCATAAGGAAAACCCGTTCGTTTCCAACAGAATCCGGCGAAATATGCTCGTACGCCTCCGGATTTTTCAGAACCGCGTCTATATGCATACCAGCCTTATGGCTAAACGCCGCTCCGCCTACAAAAGGAAGCTGAGGATCAAGCGCGATGTTCGTGATTTCTGCCACACGCTTTGCAATGGAAGTAAGATTTTTCATCTTGTCATCTTCTATACATTTATAGCCGAGTTTTAACTGCAAGTCCGGAATTATGCACGAAAGGTTTGCGTTGCCTGTACGTTCTCCAAAACCCAGGAAAGTTCCCTGAACATGACGGACGCCTGCCTCCACCGCAATCAGGCTGTTCGCAACCGCAAGACCGCAGTCGTTGTGAGTATGAATTCCTATAACCGCGCGGCCGCCAATCCTTTCAACCGCCGCCCTGACCGCCTTTTCGCAGTCTTTAAGCATGCAGCCGCCTTTAGTCTCACACAAAGCCAAAGTCTCCGCACCGCCTTCAACAGCCGCTTCAAGAGATTTCAGCGCATATTCCGGGTCATCCTGAAAACCTGTAAAAAAATGCTCCGCATCATAGACAACGCGCTTTCCCTGTTCCTTTAAAAAAGCGCAGGTATCGCGAATCATGGCAAGATTTTCTTCCAGCGTAGTCTTTATAATATCAGTAACCTGAAACGTCCAGCTTTTTCCAAAAATAACAACCCATTCAGTTCCGGCCGCAATCAGACTCTGAAGGTTCACATCTTCCGCGCATTTTATGTCTTTACGGCGTGTTGAACCAAATGCGGCAAGTTTTGAAGTCTTAAGCTGTATTTTTTTCATTTCCTGAAAAAATTCCATATCTTTCGGATTTGAACCGGGATTACCAGCCTCAATCAAACCAATTCCAAGCTCATCAAGCGCCTGGCAAATGTGAATTTTATCCTGAACCGAAAAACTAATTCCCTCACCCTGCGCTCCGTCACGCAAAGTGCTGTCAAGAATCTCAACTTTCATATCTGCCATAAAAAACCTCTTGCCAAACTAAAAATACCCCGAACTTCAAACTGAGAGCATTAAAGGGTATGCTCCAATTATACACGAAACAGGCTTTTAAACTCAATTATCAGTGAAAAAATCTAGTTTCAAAAAATATGAATGCCTCCGCGAATCATTTTACCCCAGAGGTTTTTATTTATTTTTCCGAAATAAAAAATATATGTTATAATCAAGGCATGATTATTGATTCACACGTTCACTTTGGAAAAAGTCTGGGCTATTCAATGCCCCAAAAAGATGTGCTGACCGCAATGGAAAGGTACGGCATAAGCAAAATAATCGTTTCCAGCGTTTCTTCTGTTGAAACCGATACTGAGCACAGAATATTGCCCGAAGACCAGCAGGTTCCGATGATTCAGACTGCAAAAGACACAATCGACTTCGCAAAATCAAATTCAGGCTCGGTTTTTGCGGCGATATGGGTAAAACCGCAGCTTGAGCAGCCTTCGGCGGAACTGGAATACCTTCTGAAAATCCATCAGCAGTACGTAAAAGCAATAAAAATTCATCCGTTTTATTCCTCGGTGGAATTTGACAGTCCGAAAATAGAACCATACCTTGAACTCGCAGAACGCCTTGAGCTGCCTGTAATAGTCCACACCGCAAACGACGGATTTTCAGAATGCCGGAAAGTATACAACATGGCAAAAAGACATCCGCACGTAAGATTTGTAATGGCGCACCTTGGGCTTGAGACAGACCACGAGGAAGCGATTGATATATGCGCAAAACTTCCTAACCTTTTCGGCGACACCGCGTGGGTTTCATACGACAAGGCAATCAAATTTATAAAAAAAGCCGGAAGCGAAAAACTTTTGTTCGGTTCAGACATGCCGATTGATGGTGTTGACACTTATGCGCACAACAAAACAGGCGACCGTTCGATTTATCAGGATTATTTTTATGAGCTGGAAAAAATGATTTCCGCAGATTCGTTTGAAAAAATAATGTGGAAAAACGCGGAAAATTTCTTCAAGCTGTAAAAAACTATTTTTTCCAGGCATCGTACTTATCGCACTCAAGAATCTTCTGCGCGTTTTTAATCCTTTCCTCAGACGGGCTTGGTGTATCCTTTAAAACGTAATCCATGCCCAAATCCTTATACTTGGCCGCTCCAAGACCATGATAAGGCAGAATCTCGACGCGCTGAACATTGCTCAAAGTCCGTACAAAATCCCTGGTTTCAGTCAAATACTCGTCGTTATCAGTAATTCCCGGCGTCAGAACGTGGCGTATCCATATCGGCTTTGCAATCTCATCAAGATAATAGAACATATCCTTTATGTTTTTTCCGCTGCGGCCGGTTAATTTTATGTGCTCATCTTCGTTTATATGCTTAATATCCATTAAAAGAAGATCCGTAACATCCATAAGCCTCTGGAAAGTTTCAAACCATTTTCCTTCTCTGGTAAACGGCGCTCCGGACGTATCAATGCAAGTATTAACATTTTTTTCTTTTGCAAGCGTAAAAAGCTCAAGCAAAAAATCAATCTGAAAAAGAGGCTCTCCTCCGCTCACTGTAATACCGCCCTTTTTACCCCAATACGCGCGGCAGGAAAGGGCTTCCTTAAGCAAATCTTCGGCAGTCCACAAAGTTCCCTTGGACATATCCCAGGTATCAGGATTGTGGCAAAACTTACATCTCAACGGACATCCGCTAAAAAAAATTACAAACCGAGAGCCAGGCCCGTCCGCACAACCAAAACTCTCCAGCTGATGAATATATCCCTGCATAAAAACTCCATTTAACCAGGCTGATGTAAAGAAAGTCTATCACATTTTTTAAATAAATTCATATTTTCAGGACATTTTTTAAATGCAAAAGCAAGGCTATAAATCAAAAACCATACCTTTTCTTCCCGCTCATTCAATTTTTATGCTGAATTTATAAAACTCGACATTTGGACTATAAAAAAATATTCCTCAGAAGAGGCAGGTTATGCACCCGCTCCTCGAATCAGAAAGACAATTCCTTTTTTTTAAGAAATTCAAATTCCTGCTGGGTAATCGCGCCCATATCCAGAAGCTTCTTGTATTTCAGAATTTTATCAGCAATATCGCCATCCGAATCTTCTGAATCTGAATCAACCGCGCTTACATTTTTTTGCTCAATCCTGTTTATGCAGAGATGCAGATTACTGTCATAAAGCGATGTGTCAAAAGCTTTTACCGCTCCTTCAAAAAATGTAAAAGTAAAATCAGAGAACAAATCCATCCGGCCGGCATATTCGCCGTAAATTTTCCCCGTAGAGCCGATTTCAATTTTCTGCGAGCCGACGAATTCAAGCTTGCCGCTGCGTTTTCTTGTTCCCTTTACGCTTACAGTTAAATCAGAATTGGTCTTATTGATGATTTTTATGTTTTCTTCAAAATCCCCTCTGTTTCTGACCACAAAGACGCTGCCATCATCCAGAATCCGCCCCGACTCGGAAAAAACGCACGGGCCAAGAGCTATCAGAACAGAGAGAAATATAAACTTTTTCATAATTTTTGTTTCCTGCCTAGAAGAAAAGGCTCACGCCAACCTTTGGCACGACACCTATTCCACCCATACAGGCAAACGCATGATTCTCGCTTTCAATATCAAGAGCTCCAAACGCAGGCAGGTTTGTAAACAGGTCTACAGACGCATTCACACCGACTCTGTCATTAAAGCGGTAGATTGCAATAAGGTCCGCGCCTATCTTTGTATTAAACACTGTCAGTTTTGCATCAAATGATGACTCGCTCATGTTAAGGGTTCTGAATCCAAAACCAAAGAAACCGTGAAAGCCAAGAACAAAATTCTTCATATTCAAAGGAACTCCACCCCAGCCGAGCTTCATACCAAGGTCAAGACCTTCAAACGGATCATCCATTTTTTCAAAGTTTGTTGAAGTATAACCAATATTCGCACCAAAAATGAATGAAAAACCGCTTTCGTTTATTGTCATCATAGAATAGTCAAAATCAAAAGACGTTGACTTCTCCGTAACTTTCCCAGTATCTCCATCAAAATCAAGCTCCCTGTTGTCAATCGGAATACTGAAGTCAAGATTTTGAACCGTTTCCTTTGCAAAAACCATCGCGGAAAGCGCGATTGAACCGAGCGCAATAAATAATAATTTCTTCATAAAAAACTCCCATAAAAAGTCAACGAAAAAATTTCAATTTTCGATTTGACTTTTTAAGTTGTTTCTCAACTAAGTGAGAAACAACAGTTGATAATGAAGTTTGCAACGCAAACTTGTGAATAAAAACTTTGACGCTATCTTAGGCAAAGTTTTTATTACACTCTCCTTTTCCCTTTCTAACAAAGGGAATTATTTTGTTCAGTATAAAATTGAATTATTTCAAATGCAATCTTTTTCTTTAAAATTGCTAATATTTTACCTGCATTTTACTGATTCAATTTTTTCATAACTTCCCTAATCCTTGCCCCTCGGCTTTTTTTGTGATAGTATTTTTTAAGTTCAAAAATCTGCGCAATCCGGCAATTCGAGGTAACTTCAATGATTACTTACTGGCAGCAACAGACAGGCGGAAAGCTTGTAAAAGTAAAAGATGAGGAAATTGACGCACACGCCCGGATTTGGGTTGACGCGCGAATCGTAACGCGCGACGACGTTGAGCAGCTTCAGGAAAATTACGGAATCGACCCGGAGCACATCCTGGATATTCTTGACCCGGACGAGCTTTCGCGCCTGGAAGACGGCGACGATTATGTACTTACAATCCTCAGGCTTCCTATTTTTGAACCTTCAGCAGAAACTCCGTACTTTACAATACCGCTCGGAATCATCCTTAAAGACAACGTTATAATCACAATATGCTGGACGGACTGCGAAGTTCTTAGGGATTTTGCGACCGGCCGCGCAAAAGGCATTGTCCTTGCGGATTTTCCAGCATTTATAATGCGAATCATCGGCCGCTCAAACATAACGTTCCTGCGCTACCTAAAGGAAATCAACCGCCGCTCAACCGCAATCCAGAACGAGCTTCAGCTTTCAATCGAAAACAAAGAAATCATCCAGCTCCTAAGCCTGGAAAAATCGCTCGTCTACTTCACAACATCATTAAAAAGCAACCAGCTTCTACTTGAAAAATTCCACAAGACAAAGCTCATAAAGCTTGACTACGACGACATGGACTGGCTGGAAGACGTTGAAATCGACAACAAGCAGGCTATTGAAATGGCCGACACCTACAGAAACGTACTTCTGGGCGTAACAGACGCGTTCGACAGCGTAATCTCAAACAACCTGAACGTCTACATGAAGCGCCTTTCAATCCTGAACATAATAATGATGGTTCCAACGTTCATAACAAGTTTTTTCGGAATGAACGTAGATTTGCCGTTTGTAAAATACGGACCTCTTTCAGTGTGGATTATCACCGCAATCTGCCTTATCTCGATTTTTATAACAAACGTAATCCTTGGAGTCTACGAAACAAAATATCCGCGAAGACCAAAAGAGCAGAAAAAATCACTTGCGCAAAAAAGAAAAGAACGGAAAGCGGCCAGACGCCTCAAATCAATCGAAGCGGCGCTGGAAGAATAGAAAGGGCGTTCCGTCGCTTCGCGCCGTCGGGCTTTCCGCTGCAATTCGGCAAGCCTCATTTCCGCTGCAATCCCTAACGCAAGAATTCCACTGTCAAGCAGAATAATGGCAGCTAAGAAAATGTTTTTTCCGGATACTCAACATATCGAGAACTTAATCAATTCACAATCTTAAAAGAATCAACCTTGCCTTCTTTTTTCGTATCCATAATTTTAGCTTCCTTAAACTTTTCAAGCAGCTTATTCTGGCTATTAACTTTCTTTCCTTTGTATGTAAAGTCTTTTATCAAATTCCGTATTTTTCTGCCGAAAAGACCACCATCAAGCCATTTGTCCTTTTCAAATGATTCAACAATTTCTTTTATGCCAGAACTTTCATTTTCATTGAATCCTAGTTTTTTCAGTATTTTTTCAATCTCAGTAGTTTCTTTCTTATTGCCATCAGATGCAACAAAACTGTTTTCCATTACAATAATCTTATCTGAACTGCTTGTAAAAAGCTCCTTGTCCTTTTCTGATTTTTTTGTTACAAGCCAAACGTTTTTTCCGTATTTTCTAAGCTTATCCATGATAACGGTAAAATCTGTGTCTGATGTTATAAAAACATATAAATCAATATCAGGAGATTTTTGATACAAACTTTCAAAAGCCTCTACAGTAAGAATCAAGTCTGCCCTATTTTTCATGTTCTTTTCAGAAACATGCGGAGCTTCCCGAATATCAAAATTCAAGTCTCTCAACTGCTCTCTGAAATTCGCAATAGACTCGGTATTTCCACATGCGAGTTTTATAGCAAAAACTGGCGTAGAATTTTCTTCAATGTTCAAAGTTATAGATTCCAAGAGTTTTTTCAAACTAAGTTTTTTATCAATATTTTCTAAATCAAAATAAATAGCTATTGAAGTTCGCATTTTGCTTATAAAGTCCTTAAAAGTAAGATAAATTCTATCATATATACGAAAAATATCAACAAACAATTGCAGCCTTTTTCCGCCCGATAAATATTTCCCCATCATTCATATAATTTACTCCACAGTTAGTTACTTTAAAGTAAAATATATTTTATTCTGGATAAAATTCAAGCCCTCGAATTGACAGAGTTCAAAATGTGCAAGCATTGCAAAAAATGTTCTTTAAAACATGGAAAGGTGTCTGTATCTTTTAGATTTCTTAATCTTGATTTTTATAACAAACGTAATCCTTGGAGTTTAACCCACAAACAGTTAAAAATTCTTCAAGGCTGTGTTATAATAACCTATGGATTCCAATATTAGAATCAGGCGAGATTCCAAATTGTTTTGAAAAATATCAGCGGGAGTAAAAAAATGTCACTTCTTTCATTTAAAACATATTGCATAGAAAACTACGCCGAATATAAAAATCTTCCGTCATCCAAGGTTTTTAAGGATTTTGAAAAAACCAGGCTTCTGAATCATCTTGAAAGTGACTATGAAGATTTGCATGGAATGGGAAAAACATATCTGATGAATTATTTTGACAAGTGGCTTTCAGGTGGCACGGAGAGCAGAAAATGATTTTATATCACGGTTCATACACGCAGATTAAAAATCCAAAAATTTTCTTCCAGGAAAAAGGACGCGACTTCGGCTTTGGATTTTACACAACTTCCATAAAAGAACAGGCTGAACGCTGGGCTATCAGAGTTGCAAGGCTATACTCAAAACAGACTGAAAAACAAGAAATAGCTATTGTTAATATTTATGAATTTGATGATAAACTTGCAAGAAATCTAAAAATAAAGACATTTGCAAGACCAGATTTGGATTGGCTTGATTTTGTTGTCCGCTGCCGTTCAGACCTGGAGTTTAAGCATGGATTTGATATTGTTTCTGGAAAAATCGCAGATGACAAAGTAGGAGAAACTGTTGAATATGTTCTTGCAGGAATCATGAGAAAACAAGATGCTGCGGAACATCTGAAATTTGAAAAAATAAATGATCAGACTTGTTTCTGCACCGACGAAGCTTTAAAAGCGCTCCACTTTAAAGAAAGTTATGAGATACAGAAAATCAGTTGGAAATGAGGCAAAAATGGCAGACACACATCATCTTGTAAAAACAATTTTGATTCCTCAAATTGCGGAACTTCTGATGAAAAATAAAAATTTAACAGAAAATGAAGCCCTGCGGAAAATTTACAATTCTCCACTGGCGGAACTTCTTGAAGACGACTCCATGGGTCTATACGGTCAAAGCGCATTGTATTTGTATGGACTGATTGAAAATCAGAATTTTGCTTAGAGTCAACTTTTTCGGCTTGTTCTATTGCAACAACTAATGCGGACTAAAAAACGCAGGCAAAACTCATCCTATCAGGAGGCATGGGAAAATTTTATGAAAAACAGAATAATATCCAGTATTTTTTTTATGATTGCGGTGGCGGTTTTTGCGCAGAACAGTCCAAGGATTCTTTTCAACGAGTTTGACATGGTGCAGATTCCTTCCGGCTCGTACACAATCGGCGAAGATGTTCAGACCTGCACTGCAAAACGAACCGTAGAATCATTTTTAATAAACAGATACGAAACGCCATATACTCTCTGGTTTATGGTAAGAAAAGATGCTGAAAAAAACGGCTACAGGTTTCAAAATCCCGGACAGGAAGGCTCGCGCGCACGCCGCGGCAAAGCCCCTTCAAAAAAAGGACTCGGGCAGCCGGTTACAATGATAAGCTGGCACGATGCAATCGTCTGGTGCAACGCGTTCAGCGAATACTGCGGACTAAAGCCATGCTACACCTACAACGGCGAAATCCTGAAAAATTCAGCGGACACTGCAAAATGCGACCTTGCGGAATGCAACTTCAGCGCAAACGGATTCAGGCTTCCCACAGAAGCAGAATGGGAATACGCCGCCCGGATTTCAAAAGATAAAATCCAGAAAGGCAACAAAGCCAGCGGAGACTTTTCTGCGGACAGCGATAACGAAACGCTAAAATACGCATGGACAAATGAAAACGCAGACGCATCCATGGCTGTTGGAACGGCAGGAACTCCATTTTCGGAAGATGCCGCTCCTGCGCCCGGAACCGGAAACCCCAACGGAGCAGGTCTTTTTGATATGTCCGGAAATCTTCTGGAATTCTGCTGGGACTGGTTCGCAGATTACACGGAACAAAAAGAAAACGAAATATGCGCCGGTCCGGAATACGGAAGCCAGAGAATCTGCCGCGGCGGAAGTTTTTCAGAATATACAGTATTTTGCTTTGCCGCAGAACGCTACGGCTACGACGCGAACGAATGCTACGATTATATGGGATTCAGATTCGTGCAGTCGCAGAAAGAATAATTCTTTATACATCCCAAATATTCAGTTTTATAAATTCAGCGCAAAAATTGAATGAGCGGGAAGAAAAAGAAAGCGGAAACCAGGCTATTTATGTATTTTCTTAATTTCAGCGGTCTTTACAGCCCAAATTCCATTATTCTTTTCAACTTCAAGGATTCCGTAAGTTCCGTTCTCGCCAAAGCAGCCTGAATTGATTACAAGGGTATTTCCAATTCTGTCTGTTCCGGCGCCTTCGTGTATGTGTCCGGTAACAACCGCAAGCGGCTTTTTTTCTTCAATAAGTGCGCGGAATTTTTCAGAGCCGGCATGAAGCTCCGGAGTAACGGCATCGCACTTTGTGTTTTTCGGCGGATTATGGCTGACAAGAATCACATTTGAATAGTCGCCATTAAATTCATCCTGATTAAGAATGTCAAAATCAGAGACAAGCTCATCCTCCTCGCGTTCATTCGGAGTTTTTCCGGTGAATTTACTGCCGCCGCCAGAACCGACTATCGCAATTCCGCCGGTATAGTTCAAAGTCCTTTCCGCATTTATTCCAGAATCTTCAAGCTCTTCTATAAATTCCGGCTCATCGCAATTTCCAAGGACTGCGTAAATCTCATCATGCTTTTTTACAAGCGCATCCAAAACAGGCTTTGAAGTTTCGGTCTTAAAACATTCACAAAAATCGCCTGCAAAAATAACTGCATCCGCCGCCTTGAATTCTGAATCAAGTTTTTCCAGATCTGAAACATTTCCATGAATGTCTGTTAAAATCAAAAATCTCATATAAATTCCTTTCTGGCTTGCTGCCAGCTGCTTTTTTTCGTAGGGAAAGACAAACCTTCTACTGCGAAGCGTTTTTTTTCTTTCCCTGCAACCCTATCTTTTCCCGGCACGCTTTAGGGGCAAGCCCCTAAAACTCAATTGCACCGCAATATCAAATCATTTTCATCGCGGTTTTAAGCGCGTTCATCTGCTCTTCCGTACCGATTGTTATGCGGACGTAATCTTCAATTCCTTTTGTGCTAAAGTGACGCACAAGAATTCCCTGTCTTTTTATTTCTTCGTAGACTTTTTCGCCGCTTACACCCGGCTTTTTTGCAAGCACAAAATTTGTTTTTGACGGAATAAAATCCCAGCCGTTTTCCTTAAGAAAATCCTGAAATTTTTCACGCTCCGCAACAACCTTTTTTGCACATCCGCAGTAATACGCCGGATTTCTGCAGGCCGCGACACCAGCACACTGCGCAACGGCATCAATCGGAAAATGGTTCAGGCTGTTTTTTACTGTCGTAACATAATTTACAATTTCAGGGGAAGCTACAATATATCCTAACCTTAAGCCTGCTCCACAAAGACTTTTGCTAAAAGTCCTTACTATAACCAGATTTTTAAATTCTTCCAGAAGAGGAATGCACGACTCTCCGCCGAAATCGCAATAGGCTTCGTCAACAACAAAAATCCGGTCGGAGTCCGCTTTTTTAAGCATTTCACGCACCTGAGCGCGTCCCAACCCGATTCCGCTAGGCGCGTTCGGATTTGCAAATATCAATCCAGAGCCATTTCTTTTTGCGCGCAGAAGCATTTCATCCGTATCAAGCGACCAGTCTTTTTTCATAGGCACTATATCAGTGGCTATATCGTAAAATCCGGCGTAAACAGGATAAAAACTGTACGTAAATTCAGGAAGCACAAGTTTTTTTCCGCTGTCAAAAAAAGCGTAGAAAACAAAGGAAAGAACCTCATCGCTTCCGTTTCCTGAATAAATCATATCGGAAGTAACCTTAAAAGGAATCCGGTCTTTTTCAGAAGGCCCGGTTTCTTCCCCGGAAACTTCCGCATTGCACAGGACGCCGCCGGTCTTATTCAGCATTTCTGCAATCGCCGCATGAAGCTCCAGCGAGTCAGGGTCAGGATAAAGAGCAAGACGCATCGGATTGTTCTTTACAAAATCAGAAACAGCCTGAACAACTTTAGCGTCCGGCGGAAACGGATTTTCATTTGCATTAAGTTTTATGTAAACCCTGTCCTTTGGCTGCTCACCCGGAACGTAAGGATGCAGGTTTTTCATTCTATTTGAAATCATAAGTTCTTCCTTGATATATCCCGAATTTTGAGTTTTATAAATTCAGCACAAAAATTGAATGAGCTACCAGAAAAAGCGCGTCAATTCGGTAGATAGCGAAGCTATCGTACTTTGCGTACAAAGTATCAGACTGCGCGATTTTTTTCAAAATCGCTTGCTATCGCTCAGAATGGCTCGGTTGCCGCTTTCTTTTTCTTCCCGCTCATTCAATTTATGGATTCAGTAAAAAAAACCGAAATTCAAGCTATATAATACAACAGTTTATTGCTATAACAGTTTTTGTTCAATAAATCAATTTAATCTTGTTAATAATCTTGTGAATAAAATACTTTATGTTTATAATTACAGTATGTCTGTATCTGCAAATTTAGGAACGATTCTTAGGCAATATTCAAAGAAACAGGGATCGGCTTTCATCAACTTTAGGGAATTCTGTGATTATTTAAAAAAATACGCCTCACGAAATCTGGAAGAACAATCTGAACTGGTCCAATACCTTGAAATTCCTGAGTCTACGCTTCTAAAAGAACTGGAAGACTATCAGAACAAGCATGAAGTTTACCTTATCCAGCACAACAACGGAAAAATCACAATTGCCTGCATAACGGCATACTCAATTTACTATGCAAATAAGTTCAAAGAAATTCTGTCTAATCCGCAGGTTCCGTTTCCATGCATAAACGACCTTCCAAAGCAGCTTCCTTCCGAGGCTCTTGAAAAAAAATCGCTTGAAGATGCCGTAAAAGAATGGCAGGCAAGCCAGAATACAAAATCACCAAAACTTTACTGTATCCTTATGCCGCGGGACATTCCGGCCCTGCTTGTTCCTGAATGCGTTCCTATTCATTTTGTTACGCGGGATGCAATGGCAAAAATCCGCGCCATGCTCAAAAAAGATGAATACCACGACTATTTTCAGAAAAAAGTGCGCGTTGCAAACCCCAGCAAGGAGATTGCAGCCCAGGCATTCTTTACAAAATTTCTTCAGCATCCGGACTCTTCTGACCAGACTTTTGATTTTTCCGGCGATGCCTTTTACTTCTGGAACCAGCTCTGCTATTTTATCCGGCTGGACTTTGAAAAGATAAAGGACCGCACAATTGAAGACACCAACGTGCTTCAGGCTGTAGCAATTTCCGAAGTATGGATGATGACATTAAAAGAAAAAGCCTCCAGACAGCAGAGCAAGGAAAATGCGCTTAACGAGCTAAGGACCGCGCTGGGCAGAGCGCCATATTTCTTTTCAATGGAAACAATATTAAAATTTAAGGACTCAAAAGGCGCCCTGCTTTACGGTCAATACAGCGAGGAAGATTTAAAGGAATTTCTTAAGAAAATTACCACAGAATGCGAAAACAACGAGCTTCCGCAAGTTCTTGTGTTCAAAATTGAAACCGGAACGCGTTATTTTATCTACAAAAACAAGGTTTTCCAGCTTGCAATACGACTTGCAAACGAAGCCCACGACACAATTGAAAAACATCTTACGGAAAAGTGGTTCAAGGTTCTGAGCAACTACGAAAAACTTCCTGAAATGAAGAGCGAAAAAGACTTTGAAAACTGCCTTAAAAAGGAAATTCATGACTATTCACCGGTTCTGCACGCCCTGCTGAACGCAAATTTCCTAACGATGCTGAACTATGAAGTTGACCGCGGCTCAGGCGAGCCTACATTCCACATTTTTTCAGGCGGAAAACTGGTTCCGTATTCTGAGCTTCTTATGCTTAAAAATACGTCTATTCTTGCAAACGCCAAGATGATGCTTCCGTTCTGGTACACAATTCCTGTAATTTCATGGCTGGCAAGCATTTTTTCCAAGAAAAAGCGAAAGCCTGTCCATACAAAATCGTCCCAAAAAGAATTCACCGCTGATGATATTCCTGATGACGACGAGCTTCAGAAACATTCAAAATCCATGAACAAAAAAGATGCGGTTCAGGCGGCCGCAAAAGACATCTCAGAATCGCTTGTTCCTTCCGGCTCGACAATTGACAGGGAACTTGATTCGTATGAAAAAATCTGGAACAAGATGATTACAAAAGAAGCGCACAATAGTCTTTTAGAAGATGTAAACTGCCTTATCCGCGATTACACAAGAAAGATAATGCGGACAATTTCTGCGCAGACATTCGATGAAAGCAGATTGCGCTCTCTTGCAGAAGGTCTTGTAAAAACTCCGAACATGCAGAAAATAAAGGAAGAAGAAGCCCTTACAATCTACGTTGAACTTTATATGCTGCGTCTTCTTTTGAACGGATAAAAATTTCTGCAAAAATCTTAATTTTTTTTGCGATTCATTTCTTATTTTGAAAAGTAATTGCTATAAATAAGTAACGGTAAAAAAACAAGCCGTTGCTTTTTGCTGCCGGCAAAAAAAAGCAAACTGCATTCAAAATGAGGTATTTTTATGAATCAACTGAACTCACTTATCATCGAAGGAAATGTAACCCGCGATCCTGAGTTTAAGGAAACTGCGAACGGGCACAAAATTTGCAACATTCCGGTTGCGGTAAACCGCTTTTACAAGAACGCTGACGGCGAAGGCGTAAATGAAGTTTCGTTTTTCAACATCGAGACATTCGGAAAAATGGCTGAAGCCTGCCAGAAAAATTGTGAAAAAGGCAGAGGTCTAAGGGTCGTAGGGCGACTAAAACAAAACCGCTGGACGAACAGCGACGGAAAGACAGCCAGCAGAGTTTCAATCATCGCTGAGCACGTTGAATTTAAAAAACGCCTTAGTTCTGAACCTGCGGCAACCACTTCTGAACCGTCAGGGGCTTCCGAAAAAAATCTAAAAGCAATGCAGGAGGCAAACCTGGCTGCCGCTTCTGAAGAGATTCAGGAGCAGATTCCAGAAGAAGCAATGGTCTTTTAGTTTTTAAACGTTATTTTTTCCTTTTGCCAGCGCGGACAGCTCCACCACGGGATTTAGGCCTGCCCTTTTCTCCTGATTTTCCAAGCTTTTTTGCCGCGGCAGCGCGTTCGCTGCTGGCTTTATATTCTTCAATCTGCTGCGGATCATAAAAACCGTCTTTCCAGTTAAAGCGGTTTACTTCTGGAAAAGGCTGTTTTTTAAACAGGGATGAGCTTACGTTCTTTATCTGGCCTTTTGAAAGTTTTGTCTTTGAAAAGTCCACAAGTATTTTTTTAAATCCTGCCTGAGAAAGAAATTCAGTCTTGTCAAGCAGAGAGAAAGGAAGCTCCGGCATTACAAATGAACCGTCATCGGAAGAGACAACCTTAAACATTCCTTCTTCCTTGTCGGAAAAATAGGTAAAACCGTAATCTTCCGGAAGCTTAAAACGAATTCTGAAAAGCGCAGGATATGCAAATACAGGAACAAGAACCCTTGAACGTACGTTCAGGTCATAAGTCGCCTCAAGATTTTTCCTGGAATCTTCATAAGGCATAACAAAAGCGCCTATATCCTGATTTTCAAAGAAAGAAACCGCCCATCTGTTAAAAGTGTATAGGTAAGGACCGGCGACCAGATGAACTTTTTTTCCTTTAAGCATCTGAATCTGAGCGATATTATTCACAACAAAGCATGTATAACCTTTTTCTACAAGAGTCTCCAAGTCCGCCTTCAGCTCCTCTTCTTTAGAGGCAGGACAGTACGGATCAAGAGAAATATAAATTGATTTTTTTGAAAACGGCAGAACTGTTTTTCCGTTTAGCAGGTCATACCTTGTATCGCAGGTAAATTCAACAATAAGGCGGACAGGATGAAATGCCTGCGCCAGAAAAATATCCTCAATAGTAGAAACCTGCACATACAGTCCGTCCGGAAAATATGAAAGCTCTCTATTTTCAACAGGAGTAACATCAAGGAACGGAAGTTTTTCGTCCGCCGGCTGTTTTCTGAATTTACTTAAGTCCCCCGGCAAAATTTTAGGATAACGCTTTGACATCGATTTTATCTGAAGAAGATAAACGCTATCTCCAATCCTGTGGCTAAGCGGAATGTCTATCCAGCGGTGTCCATCATCATCAATTTCAACACTGCGGACCTTGTGGCTTGTGCGCCCGGTGTCATCCTTGCGGTGCAAGCGGATTGAATCCCCCGGATCCGGATCGTAATTTCCACCGGCAAGCATTGCCATCTGAATTCTAAGACTTGACGGATCAGCATCCGGCGAGGCATTGTTCTTAACTTCTTCAATAAGACCGTCCGGCGCTTTTTTTACGCGGGAAACAGTTCCAAGATAAATTCCTGTTCCTCCGGCCTGATTCGGATTCAAAATCTTAGAGCCTGCGTTTTCAACGCCATCCTTCACATCCTTAAATCCGTACCAGTATGATGTCTTTGAACGCGCAAAGTCCGAGGCAAGCATTCGCTTTCCTGTGGCAACCGCGCCTTTTCTGTCTTCCTTGTAATGGTCGATGACATAACGGTAAGCCGCGACAACACTTCCTACGTATTCCGCGCTCTTCATCCGTCCTTCGATTTTAAACGATTCAATTCCCAAATCGCAGAGCTCAGGAATGTGCTCAATAAGCTGCAAATCGCATGGAGAAAAATAATACCCCTGCTTTATTCCCTCAGGATATTCAGCTGTATAATAACGGCGGCAGGCCTGCGCGCACATACCACGGTTGGCGGATTTTCCGCCCAGATAGCTTGAAAAAAGACAAAGCCCGGATTCACTTACGCAAAGCGCGCCGTGGACGAACATTTCAATCTCTGCCTTTGTATGTTCCTTTATATATTTTATTTCATCAAAACCAAGCTCGCGGGCAAGCACGACACGCTTAATACCTTCCTGATACAAAAGGTTTGCGGCGGCAGCGCTTTCAACATTCATCTGGGTTGACGCATGAAGCTCCAGACCAGGGAAAAATTCCTGACACATACGGACAATCCCCAAGTCCTGAACAATCAATCCATCAGGATGAATTCTATCAAGATATGCCAGAAACCTGTAGAGCCTTTCAGTTTCTTTTTCCTCGCAGACTGTATTCACAGTTACATAAATTTTTTTTCCAAGACGATGAACCGCTCCGACAGCCGCCTCAAACTGATTCCACGCAAAATTAGAAGTTCTAAGCCTGGCATTAAAAGATTTTAATCCAAGATAAACAGCGTCCGCGCCTTCGCCGATAGCGGCGTCCAATGATTCAATATTACCCGCAGGTGCCAATAATTCACACATTGCGAATAATTTAACACAGAAAAGACAACTAGTCCATATTCTGAACGATATAAAACTGAAGCGGAATACAACTTTACATATTTACGGTATAATTAAAAAGCAGTAATATGTCTTGTAATCAGAAAAAATTCAACTTTTTATTGTCCGGATGTAGAGTCCTATAAATTCAAAGACTTGAACAACCGGGCCACATATCTTAAAAGGCGGCGTTATTTTTATGTTTGATCCTACAGAAATCATCTTTGCTTCCACAACATTATGCAACCTCCGGTGTCCGCACTGTTTTGTAGACCGCAAGCCTTTTTCGCTTTCGCCGGTGGATGCGGTTAATTTTCTGGCCTCTTGCCGCGCTTCCATAGACTGCAAGATTGACAAGGTGGGTTTTTCCGGCGGCGAACCTTTTCTTTCCATGGATTTTTTATGCGAAGTCATAAGTTTTGCAAGAAGGAACGACTTTATGTTCGACCAGATTATGACGAACGGAGTATGGTGGAAAAACGAATGCGAACTGAACGAAGCCTTACAAAAAATCCAGGACTGCGGATATGATGGAAAGATAGGAATAAGCTACGACAACTTTCACGGACAGAACTATAAAGAGATACGGACTTTTTGCGCGGCAGTCAACGCGATTTTTGGCGAAGAAAACATAAATATTCAGGCTGTAGCAGATCCGCTGCTGGATGATAAAAAAACTGAACAGCTTGAAGCGGAACTTAACGCCCTGGGAGAGGATTTCGCAGCAGACATTTTTATTCTTCCGCAGACTTTTAAAGGTGATGACGAGCGCGCCTGGAAAAGCAAAAAATGGTTCAAGGAAGATTTTTGCCAGGGTCCCGGCAACATACTGTTCGTTCATCCTTCCGGAGACATCGCTCCGTGCTGCGGATTTGCAAATGAAAACAAGGAACTTTTTATTGGAAAAATAACGGATAGTTTTGAAAAAATAATGCAGAATGCAGGCAGAAACGCAATGACCGGACTTTGCTTTGAAAAAGGACTTTCGTCTTTAGTTCCATCCCTTAAGGGAAGGCTTCCGGGAAAGACAGATGATATATGCAGTTTCTGCGACTTTATCTGCAAAGCGGGCGTTGCGGGCGGCGTTTGAGCCCGCACGGTGGGTAGACGAAAACGAAACGTATGTTGAGTTTGAGGCGCAGGGCGGTTGCCCGCCCTTAATAACTTTAATTTGCCGGAGCGGAAAGCGCCATTACCGGACGGTCAAGGTTCCGCCGGTTTTTCTCTGGTGATTTTTTAACAGGACCGCGTGCATCCGGTGAAGGCGCAGAAGGTTATAGCGCAAAATCATAAGCGGAAAAATATTCATAAAGGCGTTTATCATCGCCGCGGGAAAACTCATCCGCCACAAAAGATTTTTCGGGTAAAAGCAGAGCAGCAAAAATCCGATAAAAACGCCGGCAAGATGAATGAGCACGCCGTAATTTGACTCAAGGATAAAGCGCTCAATGTACTCAGGACTTTCAGGGTTTGCGACATGCTTTTTGCTGAACGCCGTAAACATTCCAAGCTCAAGGATGTGGTCTTTCCAGAGTTTTATTCCGAGCCTTTCGTAAACCTTGCATTCTTTTTTTCCGGGCTTATGAATTTTTACATTGTATGAGAACCATTTTTCAGGAAGACGACGGATTAAGAAGGCGGAAATTCCGTCAAGGGCGATGCAGAACACAACAAGAAGAAGCCCCGCGGTTATAAGGAATTTGCCTGAGAAGGCTGAATTTTCGGAAACTGAATTTTTGAAAAAAAGATTGAAAAAGATAATCGCAGCATCGCCGCCAAGAATGCAAATTATATAAAACCACATATTTCCTCCCATAAAAAGTCAATGAGAAAATTTCAATTTTCGATTTGACTTTTTATGCCCATTCGCAATGAAATGAGAATGGGCAGTTGATAAGAAAGTTTGCAACGCAAACTTTTGAATAAAAACTTTGACGCTATCTTAGGCAAAGTTTTTATTACAGCCTCCGTTTTTTTGGCTCTTCGCTTTATGAATCCGCTGTTCCGGGTTTCAGATACGTCAACGGCATTCCGTAAAAATCTTCGTAAGTTTTTTTCCAGAGCGAATAATTTTTTTCCTTCATCTCGGCAGAGTTTTCACGCGCGGATTTTTTTTCATCTGGAAATATCGCCGGAAGTATGTGGACTGTATATTCCTGAACAGGAAATCCATCCTGCCCGGTAAGCTCAGAATCCTCCATTGTAATAAACACAGGAATCACCGGAACGTTATTTTCCGCGGCAAACCTGAATGCGCCGGGCGTAAGCGGCCTTGGTTTTCTGTAGTTCCACCACATTGCCTGCTCTGCATAGACAAGAATTTTTTCACCGCGGTTTAAATAATAGGAGACCGCCTTCATCATCTCCTTCATGCAGGTAAAATTGCCGCTTAACGGAATTGTGTTCGCGTAATGGAACAGAAACCCAAAAAATCCGGGAAAATTCGTGTAGTTTCCTTCGCGGATAATTTTATAAAGCTCGTTTTTTTTAATATGACCTTCGAGCGCTTTGTAAACGGCAAAATTATCAAACTGATTAAAGTGATTGCACGTTATAATCGCGCCCTGTTTTTCAAGCGGAAGATAATTTTCTTTAAGTCCGCGGACTTCTTTTATTATCAGCGCCCTGTGCCTTATAAGGGAATTGATGAATATTCTGCCAAGAAAATTCGCGAACTTTATAAGAAATCTTGTTGAAATCTTTTTATGAAAATAATCTGCCTTATCCAGCGTCAGCGGAATAGTTTCCGGGTCATCTTCAACATCTCGTGTCCACCATTCGTTACGCTCGTACTCATCGATTTTAGAAAGGATTTCAAGTCGTTCAGAAGATTTTTCCATATATCATATCTCTTTACATAAGTATTGTAATAATTTGTTTCGCTTGCCGCTTCCTGGGTACACAGATTTATAAGGCCTTCAAGACATTCATCGTCTTTTGCGCGGTCCGCCTCCGAGTAGCCTGAAAGTTTTTCATGAATCATTCCGGCAAATTCAGTTTTTTCCGCATATTTCCAGAAATATTCCTCATACTTTACGCCTGTCTTTTGCCACGGCTTGCGGTTCAGATTGTAATGCACAAGTTTTAATGTCGACTCGTCAAAACCTGGAGTCAGGACAGCGCCCTTGTTCCAGCCGGTTTCTATAAATTTCACTTTGTTTTTGCAGATTACATTCAGATAATCCTGGTCCTGGGCAACACGGAATTTATATTTTTTCATCAGCTCTATAAACTGGGAAAGAATGTCGTATTTTCGGAATGCCGCAAGATTCATAACCATAATTCCGGCATTGAAATATTCAGCAGGCTGAATGCCAAGCGCATTTTCCACGTAATCGGAAAACGGCAGATATTTAAAAAGTGACTCATCCGGAATCGCGCCAAGATAAAAATCCCTTACATTAGTATTGAACAGCTCGCTTATATCTCCTAAAACGGCGATGTCGCAGTCAAGGTAAAGAGCCTTGTTGTACTGAGGAAACATATCCGCAATAAAAAAGCGGTAATAGGTAGCCATTGAATAATAATCGCGGATGGCGAATTTTTCTTTTACAGATTCTATTGTTTCAGAAAGAAAGACAAATTCAACAGAAACATTTTCTGAATTATACTTTTCGATTGCGGTTTTATATTCGTCGCTGATACTTGTTGTAAGAATATAAAATTTGTACTGAAACTCTTTGCTTGCATTGTCAAGAATTGACTCAAGCGTTACGGCAACAAACGGAGCGTAATTATCGTCCGTTGCAAAAAAAACAGGAATAACTTTTTTCATGTCTAAATCTCCCATAGCCTTTACGGCTGTCTGAAAATATAGACACAAGAAGAAAAAAAAAGTTGCAATAAATCCGTTTGCCCAGATTTCAACTTTGTGATTACCCAAAATGCGAGCAGTGCGCAGCATTTTGTGGGAGCATAACTCTCAGAGTTTGCGACCGGTCCAATACGAAAGAACAATCAAATACGCCAAAACAAAAAAGGCACTCCTACGCGGAATGCCTTTTTTTCAGAAACTAACTAAATCTAGCAGTTTTCGCTGAAGTATTTGATTGTTATTACCCAAAATGCGAGCAGTGGCGCAGCATTTTGGGGGAGCATAACTCGCAGAGTTTGCGACCAGTCCAATATGGAAGAACAATCAAATACGCTAAAACAAAAAGGACATCCATATTCAGGATGCCCTTTTTTTCAAGAACTAACTAAAACTAGCAGTTTTCGCTGAAGTATTTGATTGTTCTTACCATCTGAGATGTGTAGCTGTTTTCATTGTCATACCATGAAACAACTTCTACCTGATATGTATCATCGTCAATCTTAGATACCATTGTCTGAGTAGCATCGAACAATGAACCGAACTTCATTCCGATTACATCAGAAGAAACGATTTCATCTTCGTTGTATCCGAAAGATTCTGTCGCAGCGGCTTTCATTGCAGCGTTGATAGATTCCTTTGTGATATCCTTGCCCTTTACAACAGCAAACAACAATGTTGTAGAACCTGTTGGTGTTGGAACACGCTGAGCTGAACCAATCAATTTTCCGTTCAATTCAGGAATTACAAGACCAATAGCCTTTGCAGCACCTGTTGAGTTTGGAACGATGTTCTGAGCGCCTGCGCGTGAACGGCGGAGGTCGCCTTTGCGCTGTGGACCATCAAGAATCATCTGGTCGCCAGTGTAAGCGTGGATTGTAGACATGATTCCGCTCTGGATTGGAGCATAGTCATTCAAAGCCTTAGCCATTGGAGCCAAGCAGTTTGTTGTACAAGAAGCAGCAGAGATGATGTTGTCGTTCTTTGTAAGAGTTTTATGGTTTACATTGTAAACGATTGTTGGAAGGTCATTTCCAGCAGGAGCTGAAATTACAACTTTGCGTGCGCCGGCCTTGATATGAGCCTCTGCCTTTTCCTTTGATGTATAGAAACCTGTACATTCAAGAACTACGTCAACTTTGTTAGCTGCCCATGGACAGTTAGCCGCATCTTTTTCAGCAGAAATCTTGATTTCTTTTCCATCAACGATGATAGAATTTTCTGTAGATGACACAGTGTGCTTGTTTTCACCGATTCTTCCGGCAAAACCGCCCTGTGCTGTATCATACTTCAAGAGGTGAGCAAGCATTTTTGGGCTTGTCAAATCGTTGATAGCAACAACTTCATAACCTTCAGCGTCAAACATCTGACGGAAAGCCAAACGGCCGATACGACCGAAACCATTAATAGCAACTCTAACTGCCATGATTAATCTCCTAAAAAAATATTTTATGTCTATTTAGAATTTAATGAATTCAGCGAAATAATGCAATAAGGCTATCTTCAAAATGCCAGATAATCTGACATTTTGAAGCCTTTATTCCATCTGCACGGAAAATCCATATACAGCCCGAAATGTCGAGTTTTATAGATTCAACATCCGGGCCAGACAATGCATTGCCTATTCAAACAGAAGTTTTGTTCCATCCGAAGAAACCTTGATTTTAGCGCCTTCAGCGAACTTTCCGGCAAGAAGCTCCTTGCTTAAAGGATTTTCCACCCAGGTCTGAACGGCACGTTTTACAGGACGGGCACCGAACGCAGGATCGTAACCTTTATCGCAGAGGAAATCAATCGCCTTGGAATCAAAATCAATTCCAATCCTTCTGTCCTCAAGTCTCTTAGAGACTCTTGCAAGCTGAATCTTAACAATTCCGCCGATACAGTCTTTTCCGAGCTTCTGAAACATTACGATTTCATCAATTCGGTTCAGGAATTCAGGGCGGAAATGAGCCTTCAGCAGCTCATCAATCTTCGCGCGGACTTCCGGCGGAACATTTTCTGATTTTTCAGAAGACTTGTCCTCAGCCGCATCGAGAATCAGCTCGCTGCCCAAGTTGCTTGTCATTATGATGATTGTATTCTTAAAATCAACAACCCTTCCCTGTCCATCTGTAAGCCTTCCGTCATCCAGAACCTGAAGCAGGACGTTGAACACATCAGGATGCGCTTTTTCAACCTCATCAAACAAGACAACGCTGTACGGTCTTCGTCGCACCGCTTCCGTAAGCTGACCGCCCTCATCATATCCTACATATCCCGGAGGCGCGCCAATAAGACGGCTGACGCTGAATTTTTCCATATATTCGGACATATCGATTCTGGTCAAAGCCTTCTCATCATTAAACAGGAAGTCCGCAAGCGTTTTTGCAAGCTCTGTCTTACCTACACCTGTAGGTCCGATGAACATAAATGAGCCAAGCGGCCTGTTCGGATCGCTCAAGCCAGAACGGTTTCGTCGAATCGCATCGCTTACAACCTGAACCGCCTCATTCTGACCGATAACGCGCTTGTGAAGAACTTCCTCAAGCTGAAGGTATTTCTGTTTTTCACTTGTCATCATCTTTGCGACAGGAATTCCAGTCCAGCTGCTTACAACGCGGGCAATATCCTCTTCGGTTACAGACTGCCTTAACAAGGATTCCCGCTCAGGATTTTCTTCCTTTTCTTTTTCAGTCTTGGTCGCCTCATCAAGCTGCTTTTTTAATGAAGGAATTGTGCTGTATTTCAATTCCGCGGCTTTTTCAAGGTTTCCTTCCCTGGTGAATTTTTCCTCATTAAACCGCGCGGTCTCAAGCTGCTCCTTCAGCTCACGGCTTTTGTTAATGCTGTTTTTTTCGTTCTGCCAGCGAAGCTTCATTACGTCACGCTTTGAATTGAGCTCAGAAAGCTCCTTTTCAAGTTTTTCAAGGCGTTCCTTTGAAGCCGGATCGTCTTCCTTGCTGAGCGACTGTTTTTCAATCTGAAGCTGCAGGATTTTTCGCTCAACCTGGTCAAGCTCCACAGGCTGGCTTTCTATTTCCATTTTAAGACGGCTGGCCGCCTCATCAACCAAATCAATCGCCTTGTCCGGCAGAAAACGGTTTGTGATGTAACGATTTGAAAGAACCGCCGCGCTTACAAGCGCCTCGTCTTCAATTGTTACCCCATGATGAATTTCGTACTTGTCGCGAAGTCCCCTTAATATGGCTATTGTATCCTCTACAGTCGGTTCGGCGCAGTATACCTGCTGAAACCTTCGTTCAAGGGCGGCATCTTTTTCAATGTACTTTCTATATTCGTTTAGGGTTGTCGCACCAATAACGTGAATCTCGCCACGGCTCAAAGCCGGTTTAAGCAAGTTTGAAGCGTCCATTGAACCTTCGCTTGCTCCGGCTCCTACAATCGTGTGGAGCTCATCGATAAACAGAATTATCTGTCCCTCTGACTTTGTAATTTCTGTAATTACAGCCTTAAGCCTTTCTTCAAATTCACCGCGGAATTTCGCGCCGGCAACAAGGCTTCCCATATCAAGGGAAAGAACCCTTTTGTTTTTAAGGCTTTCCGGAACATCTCCACCGGCAATTCGTCTGGCAAGTCCTTCAACAATTGCTGTCTTACCAACACCAGGCTCACCGATAAGAACCGGATTGTTCTTTGTACGGCGGCAAAGCACCTGCATTACACGGCGGATTTCCTCATCACGTCCGATTACAGGGTCAATCTTGTCCTGCCGGGCACGCGCAGTTAAATCCGTGCAATATTTTTCAAGCGAGCGCATCTTGCTCTCCGGATCCTGGGAATCAACCGTCTGGTTTCCGCGGACAGATTTTATCGCTTCAAGCACCGCATCGTAAGTCAAGCCGTTCCGGTTCAAGAGCTCGCCAACCCTTGAATCAGATTTTGTCATTGAAAGAAGAATATGCTCGCACGAAAGATACTGGTCTTTCAGCTTTGACATTTCGTTTTCGGCTTTTGCAAGAACTTTCTGCGCTTCGTTTGAAAGAGTCATCTGGGCATTGCCGGTAACTTTCGGATATGTATCGAGAAGGTCATCGACCTGTTTCTGCAAGCTCTGAACATCAACACCAACACGTTCAATGACAGGAACAACTATTCCATCCTGCTGACTTAAAAGGGCAGAAAGAAGGTGTTCCAGTCCGATTTCGCTGTGGTCATTTTTTTGCGCCAAAGCGCTGGCGTTCTGCAAAGCGTCTTGAGTTTTTAGAGTAAAATGTTCGTAATCCATAAAACGCCTCCATTTTTCTTACTTTGAAAATACGTAAAAAAAGATGAAAAGGCAATAAATTTTTATTCCGGTTTTTCCAGCTGGCCGTATTCGCACAGGGCGCCGGCAATTTTAGCGTGCTCAATAAGCTCAAGATTTTTTCCGAACTGTCTGTAAAGCCTTATCTCGCCAGTACCTGTTCCTCCGCAGAGCATTTTCAGAACGTTTCTTTTTCCTTCTGGAATTTCAACTGATTTTACATACATCTGCGGCGCAGGACAAAAGACATCAATGTCGACAACGTAGGATTTATTATTCAGGCTTACGCTCCAGTGAAGGTTCTCTTCGCCATTGTTCTCAGGCATTTCAGAAAAGTTCCAGACTGATTCATTTGAAAATTTGGATTTTCCGGCCTCAAAGAAAATAGCATTGCCTTCCAGCTCCACAACCGCCGAGACCTGGTCTTCAAAAGCCCCTTGAACTGCAAAAGTTGAATCCGAAAGGATTTTTCCAGAAATAATGCTTGTAAGGGCGTTTGAAGAAATATGAACCCACGGGAAAACCACGTCCTTTCCGAAAAAACGGTCCAGATAACCGGCTGATTTTTTAGGAACGACTTCATAGACTTTTCCGTCCAAGATAAAATTTCCAGTAAAGACAGTTTTTGCGCCGGTTGGCACCCATACGCAGTTTTTTCCTGAATAGCCTTCTGAAAAAGCGCAGCGGATTTCATAGCGCAAATCCCAGCTTAAAGAGCCGGAATCGCACAAATATTCAGGATGCTCATGAATGTCGTCGGGGGAACAGTCTATGCGGCCGGAAAGTTTTTCGCCATCAAAAGAAAAATTGTCGCCCTTTATGCAAAAATTTTTAGAGCTTACAGAAACCTGTTTTTCCGAGCAGTAAGAACAGAGCTGTTTTGCTTCCGGGCCAAGAACGCCAGCCCTAAGAACAATATAGGAAGGAACGACATAGGACTCGCTCTGAATATTTTTAGCCGAAACAGAACCGGCAAGAACATTCTGCAAGTCTTCCGCAGAAATATTCACGCGCGCTTTAAAGCCCAGAACCGCTTCGTCCGGAGAAAGTCCTGAATTCAGCATGGAAAGTTCAATAAAAAATTTCCGCTCCCGACCAGTAATTTTTTCAGTTCCGTTGAATACAAAGCGCCAGATATTCAAGCCATTTTTTTTCTGAGATCCAGCCAATTGATAACGGTTTATTTTTGAACTTTTTTTTGAAACATTCATATTTATTTAAAAAGTTTGTCAAACTTTTTTGAAACTTCCTTAGATTCTTCCGGGAAATTTTCATCAAGATATTCAAAGCAGGCTACCGCCGCAGACTGGGCATGCTCGTACCAGATTGAATAAAGTTCTTTATTAATATCTTCTCCAGGATAAGGCGCACCCTGAACGTCAGAAACCAGCTGACGCAACATTTCTATACATTGCTTAACTTTCTTGTCCATAATATAACCTCGACTTGTAGCTGATAGAACAATAAAATTATAAAGGTAATTTCACATTCACGCTAGCATTTTTTTCTGTTTTATTTTCAATTACAACAGTTCTTGAAGAATTTATGCCTTTCAGAAGATTTTCCGCCGCTTTCTTTACATCATTCGGTTTTACAGCAAGAAGATTAACGAGCTTTTCGTGCCTGTCATCCTCGCTGATGCAGTAAATCGTCCTGTAAAAACCGGCAGTTCCGCGTCCATAAGGTGAATGCGGCTGTATTTCATCTCCGTATGTTCCTGTCACAGCCCGCTCACATTCTTTCTCTGAAAAATCTGCGCCAGCCGCATCTTCCAGACATTTTTTAAAAGTCTGGACAGATTTTTCCGGAGAAGGATCCCTGAACGTAGAAAGATTGAACAGTCCGCTAAGATTCAGGCACGAGGCATAAGCTCCGTATGCTCCTCCGGTAGTGCGAATCTGTTCCCACAAGAATGTTCCCGAAAGCCAGTGCGCCAGAACAAAGTCGGCGGCATTTTCCTTTTCACCAAAATATGTTCCGGAAAGCGCAGAGGCGGCAAAACCAACCTGAGAATCAACAGAAAAAACTTCAGTATCCGGGATGCCTGATTTTTCACCAGGAAGAGCAAGAAGTTTTTCAAATTCCTTATCATCCTGATTTTTTTTAGCTTCGACAGGCGTTATTTTTGCATTTTTTATAAATTCCGGCATTTTTTTCATTGAAATATTCAGAGTGTTTTCGTCAGCCACAAGATGAAGAACCGCGCCGGCCTTCAACAGCTTCTGTTTTATGGAAGCGAATTTTTCACTGATTTCTTCAGGCGATTTTTTTGAAATTTTATTCAGAAAGAAAAGCTGCGAGATTCCAAACCACATCTCCTCAACAGAAGTAGTATGGTTTTTCAGGCAGCGCGCGCGGCGGGCGGCATAACGGTTTCCCTGAGGAACAACAGAAGCCTTCAAAGAACCCAGAGTTTCGCCAAGAAGGTTTTTAAGGCGTTTCAAGTCGCTGAATTCGTATCCCGACAGACATTCCGCAAACAAATCCAGCGCATCATTGAGTTTTTCATCAAGATAACGGACTGAAAAAACAATCCAGTCGCGGTTTACCACATTAAGTTCCTTTAATTTTTCCGCCATTTCATTTGCTTTTTCTGTTTTAGAAGCGGCGGAAGTCAAAAGCCGGGTATATATTCCTCCGGTCTGAAGCGCAGTTTCCTCCGCGCACTGAACCCAGTCCTTTCCGTTCCAGCCGATATTAGATGCGCAGTACGAAAAAAACGGAAGATAGAAATATTCTTCCGGCGACAGACTGTCAAGCGGAAAAAGAACTTCAAAATAGCCGATTCCGTTAGTTCCTTCCTTGTTTGCAAAAACAGGAATTTCTGCGCCGGATGATTCTACTTTTACAATTTTTGTTTCAATCCGCTCAAAATCTGTTGAAAGCTCAGAAAGATTCAGATGAGGAATGCAGGAAACCTCATCTTCAGTCTCCCTGTGGTTCTGATATGCGTGAAGAAGCTCCAGATCCTTTTTTATCTGGGTTAAATCTTCTTTTTCCAGCAGTTTCTTAAGAAGTTTCCGCTCCTTTTTTTCTCTTTTTAAAAGATACGATTTAGAAGGACGCACCGCCACAAACGAAACCCTGTTGTTTTCAAGCATAAAGCGGCGGATTAAATTTTCAACGTATGCGGAATCGTTTTCAAGATTCTTCCGGATTTTTTCAAATTCCGCACGATACAAAAGCATTTCCGCAGGATTTCTTCCATAATTCCAGCCGTTCAGCGCGCGGTCAAGAAGAACAAGCGAATACGGGCCTGAAACGCGGACAACCTCGCGGTTTGCAAATTCAGCGCTCATCAACGCCGAGTCAACATCATTTCTGCCTATTCCGTTTTTACAGATTTTTTTAAGAGTATCAAAAATCAGCCTGTAAACTTTTTTTTCGTTACAGCGTTTTACTCCGTGAAGTCCAAAAGAAATCATAAAATTTCTTGTTTCGTTGCTTACGCCGCATACAGGAGCCAGGTCATCGCCAAGCTCTGATTCCACAAGGACTTTTGCAAGCGGAGAGCCGTCGTGTCCGGCAAGAACTTCCGACATAAAACTTGCTTCAATATAGCTTGTAATATTCTTCGTAAGGCCGCAAAGCCAGTTCACGGTGACAGTAGAACCGGTCGCCCCGGACGCAGGCGCTTTTTCCACAATTTTAATCGGCGCAAACTGAGGCTTGGGCGTTTCAATATCCTCAAATTCTTTTGGAACGCACGGATAGTATTCTGATTCATGCGCCTCCGGGAATTTTTCTTCAAGGCGGTTTAAAAAATGTTCCTGAATAAAATCGAGCTGCTCCTTTGTTGAAATGTTTCCGTACAGAAAAACAAGGCAATTGTCAGGGCGGTAATATTTTTTATGGAAAGCCCGGAACGCCTCATAAGAAAATCCCGGAATATCCATCGGGTCGCCGCCGGAATCAAACGCATAGTTTGTATCCGGGAAGAGGCTTCTAAGCTGGGCATCGTTTGCCACAGACTCAAAAGACGAATAAGAGCCTTTCATCTCGTTATAGACAACGCCTTGAACGGATGGCTTTCCGTTCTCATCAAGCTCTATTCTGTGCGCTTCCTGCAGAAACGCTTCTTTTTTTAAAAGCGGAAAAAAAACCGCGTCGCCGTAGACATCCATAAGGTTGAAATAATCAGACTTTACGGTTGAGGAAGCCGGATAAACGGTCTTATCTGAATACGTGAGCGCGTTCAAAAATGTATTTACGCTCTGGTTCATCATATTTGTAAACGGTTCTTTTAAAGGAAATTTTTCAGAGCCGCAGAAGACAGAATGTTCCATGATGTGGGCTGCGCCGGTTGAATCTTTTACAGGTGTCCTGAACGCAAACGCAAAAAGATTTTCCTCGTCATCATTTAAAAGATGAAAAACCTCAAGACCAGTTTTTTTGTGGCGCAGATATATTCCTGTTGAAGAACAGTCTGGAATCTCAGTTTCAGAAATCAGTTCAAACCCTTTGTAATTTTTTTCAATTTTATTTTCAGACATAATCTTCTTCATTCCTTCCTTTAATTATAAGCTCGCCGTTTTCAAAAGCGCGGCGCATAACGCTGAAGAATCCAGAAGTAATCCGCTCGCAGTCTGATTTTCTGTAAGGAGAATTAATCTCAAGCTCTTCAAGCACATTTTTTTGCCTTCCTGCTGAAATGCAGCCGAGAATTTTGTCCTTAAAATCCTCAGGCTTTGCCGCTACAAGCATGGCGATTTCAGAATCGGACATACCGCGCAGTTTTTCCTGAATAAATTTTCCGTCCGCATTAAGAATATCTTCTGTTGTAAAAAGACGGCTTCTTAAATCTTCGCCCAGCGCAGGGTCATCTTCCGCAAGGCCGGCAAGAATTTCATCTTCAGCGGCAGGACTCATTTTTTTAAGGATTGCGGCAAGAGCATTTCTTCCGTCTATTTTTTCGGCTTTTTCGGATGTCTGCGCAAGAGACTTTTCGCGCATCGCCTTGTCAATCCGCTTTAGGATTTCAGGACTTACAGGCTCCATTTTTGCAAGCCGCCTTACAACCTCAGCCTTTGCAGCCGGTTTCATAAGATTTATTACGCTCGCCGCTTTTTTAGGGTCTATTCTGCTTAAAACCAGAGCCTGAATCTGTTCCGTTTCATCAGAGACAAGATAAAAAATGCGCTCGCTGTCCGCATCGTTCAAGTAATCAAAAGGTTTTGCTCCGCCAAAAGGCGCGGATTTTTCAAGCATTTCATTCGCTTTTTCAGGGCCGTACGCTTTTTCAAGAATTTCGCGCGCAGTTTCAACGCCGCCGGATTTTCTGGATTTTTCAAGAAGTCCGTTAAATTCCGCAAGAATGACGCCCGCCTCTTCCGGGGAAACGCTGCGGATTGACGCAATTTCGGGAATAATCTTTTCCGTCTGCTCCGCAGTAAGGTGCGGAAGAATTTTTGCCGCTTCGTCAATTCCAACAAGAAGCAAAAATTTTGCAACGCGGCGATAGACAGAATCGCTTCCGTCCGGCTCATTCGGAGAAACAGGAACTTTTAAAAGCCCGCCGGATTTTAAATAGTCAGAGGAAGCGGCGGCGCTTTTTTTTGCGGCACGATTTTCAGGCTTGCGGTTTTCAAAAATTTTTCCGATTTCCCTGTCTACGTCCTTAAAAACCGGTTTTTCGTATGGAGTTTTTTCAGCAAGACCAGCCTTACCGCCTTCGCCTTCTGAAACAAGTTTTTTAATCCGGGGCGGAACAAAAGGCTTTACGCCGGAATTTTTTGAAGAATCTGTTTTTTCAGAGTTTTTTTCACCGGAACTTTTTCCCATGCCGTTCGCATAGGCAGAAGCCCTCAAGTCATTCATATTCATTTTTTCTATGATAGCAAAAATATAGAGGTCTTGCAATTTTTCGTGCAGACAATTGCGCAAAGAAAGGAAGTCTTCCCAGGTGCATTATGACAAATTGACAAAAAGTGAAAATATGTCTAACATAAAAATTATGACACTTTGACAAAATTTGTCAAAATAAAACAAGGAACATAAAATGAAAAAAATCATTCTTTCTTCTATTATTTCTTTATCAGCGCTCACCATTTTTGCAGGCGGAGTTGAAAACAAGACAAACATGAGCGCAGGCTACCTTAGAAACCCTAGCCGCAACACAGAGAACGAGCGGCCGGAAGCGGCGTTTTACAATATCGCCGGAACAGGCTTTTTAAAGAACGGACTCTACATCGAAGCCGGAAACCAGTTTGTATTCAAAGAATATGCAAACGAGCTTAAAACCGGCGACAAATTCAAAGACAACGAAGTTTTAGACTATTATTCAAACGACGAGACAAATGTTTTCTTCTATCCGAACTTTGATGTGGTTTACAAGAAAAACCGCTGGTCGATGTTCCTTACATTCGGTGTTTATGCAGGAGGCGGCGCGCTGTCATACTCAGAAGGAACAAGCGCAACAAGCCTGATGTTTCTGAACGGCGCTAGCCAGCAAGGTGAAGAAGCTACAAAAAGTTATTTAGCATATTCTGCTGCAAAATCAGAGTGGGACAAAGCAGTAACTAATAATTTCAGAGGCTCTACAGAAGCAGCTGAAGCATATGTAAAAAGTGATGCTGGAAAAAATTCAGAATTAGCAAAGCTATACAATAATATGAATTTATATAACAGTTCATTCAGCAATAATTCACAAGCCGCAAAAGCTTCTTTAAAAATGGCACAAAATCATTCCCTTGATGTGACATCGCTTACCCTTGGCGGTCAGATTGGCGCGGCATATCTTGTTACAGACTGGCTTTCCCTTTCTGCGGCATACAGATACACTTATGGAACGCAGGAAATGATTCTTAAGTGCAATGACCCGGCGTTCAACGCAATAAACGGCGGAAACAAAATCAGCTACGAGGCAAAAGGCTTCGGTCAATCATGTGTATTCGGAATCCATGCGAAACCTCCGGTAATTCCAGGTCTTGACCTTTCAGTACAGTACCAGTCACTAAGCAGGATTGAATACAACGTGGACAACGTAAAAGGCGATATAGCAAAATATTACGGAATCACTGACGACTCCAACTTCAGAACCGACCTTCCTGCCGTACTGAACATTGGAACCGGCTACAGAATTTTTGAACCGCTCTACATTTCCACAAGTTTTAACTACTACTTTAACGATTTTGCCTCTCAGGACAACATCCTTGGAGAAACAGACTACGAAAATTCGTGGGAAATCGCTTTTGGCATGGACTACAAAATATGCAGCTTCCTTGGAGCAAGCGCAGGAATCGCATACAGCAACCAGGGCATTACAGATACTTCAAACAGCACATTCAATCCGGTTCTGGACAGCCTTACAGTTGGCGGCGGTGTTGAAGTCTCGGCAATCAAAAACCTGACAATCACAACTTCTGCGGTTTACGTAAAATATTTTGACGCAGACTATTACCTTTCCGGCAACAAGACTGAATTGTCAAAAAATCTATGGATGCTAAGCCTTGGCGTAACTTACAAGCCTTTCTAGGAAAGAGGCGTCCGGGTATGCACCCCGCGCTTAAATATCCTACAGGCCAAACAACGCAAAAAAATTATCTTTGATGATTTCGGGCGAAAGTTCCTTGCGGACATCAAACGCCGCCTGATACACACGCTTTATTTCTGAACAGGAAGTAAAGCGTTCTTTTTTTAAATGCTGGAACGGCGCGTCAGTTTCCGGAAGAATATTTTTAAGAGGAAGTTCCTTTATGCACGACAGGACTTTTTTGTTTCCGTTCAGAATTTGCTTTCCATAGCTAAAAAAGGCATCCGGCAGCTTGCGGAGAATGGAAAAAGCCTCCTCCGCAGGTCCTGGAAAAGAATGGAAAAGCACCGCGGGGATTTTTTTAAGCGCGCCAATTTCCTGAAAAATATACTGCGCTCCCTTGCGGCAATGGACAACCAGAGGCTTATTGTATTTTGCGGCAAGCTCAGCCTGAATGAACCACGCGTCTTTCTGGCGGTCAAGATTTTTCTTAAATTCGTCTGTAAAAAGGTCAAAACCAGCCTCGCCGACCGCATCAAGCCCGTTGTTCTCTAAAAGATTTTCCAAAAATTCTGCGTTTTCCACAGCCGGGTTCTGCGGATGAAGCCCGAACGACTTTAAAATATGGATTTTCCCGGCAGAAGACAGAGGAACACCGGCAGAAACTTCCGGAATTTTTGATTTTTCAAGGGATTCCAGCGCGGTTTTCTGGGCAAACCACTCTTCAACAGAATGAGCGCACGAACAGCCGTAATATTCACTAAAATTTTCCAAAGCGGAAAAAGGGTTTTCATATTTCAGACATTCAGAAAAATGAAAATGAGCGTCAAAAAACTGAGAAATCTCTAACATACTAAAAAATAATACCGATTATATAAATGTAACTCAATAAAATGTAAAACCCAATCGGGAGGTTATCTTATGAAAAGTTATTCACTAAAAAGCCTTGGAAACAAAAATGACTACATTACTATCCTTAGCGAACAGGAAAACGGTTTTGTAATCCGCATTGTACGTGACCAGGACGGCTACGAAGATATTAAAACTGATTTTTTGAGCAAAGAACTTTTTGAAAGCTGCATCCGCACAGGCTATCTTACAGAAATTGAAGCGGTCGCGGTAGCAATCTCTGCATAAGATTTTTTCCGGGCGGACACGCTGTTCAGACATCCGGCTCAAAGCTCGTATTCGCCCGCAATGAATCAGGCCAGACCCATTTCTTTTTGAACAAGCTCAACGGCTGCGTTTATCCTTGTTTCTTTGTCCGGAACAGAAGGAAGCCAGTTTATTTTCACTCCGTTTTTTTCCATAAATCTGAACCAGGTCTCCTGGCGCTTTGCGAACTGCCTGATTGCAATAAAAAGCTGCTCAAACAGCTCTTCCCTGGAAATTTTTCCCTGGAGAAAAAGCGCGCAAAACCGGTATTCAAGACCAAGCTTTTCAAGGCGTTCCCAGCTGAATCCCCGGGCGTGAAGTCCGTCAACCTCCTCAATCATTCCTGCGTCTATCCGTTCCTGAAGGCGTTTTTTTATGTTTTCCCGAATTTTTTCGCGTTCAAGGGTTGTGCCAATAATCAGAGGATTAATTTCCGGGCGCCTGTACATTGATTTTTTCAGTTTTTCGGCAAGCTCACCGTGCGTTCCGTAATAAATTTCAATTCCGCGGATAATACGCTCGCGTTCAAGCAAATCATTTTTTGTATGCAAATCGGGCTTAAGCTCAAGATATATTTTTCCAAGCTCCTCAAGAGTTTTTGACTCAAGTTTTTTTCTGATTTCAGGAATTTCCGGAACATCGACTAAATCATAGTTTCGGATTACCGCATCAAGATACATTCCTGTTCCGCCGACCACAATGGGCAGAACCTTGCGGGAAACAAGTTCATCGAAGACGCGGTAAAAATCCTGCTGATAATGAAAAACATTGTACTCTACGCTCAAGTCGGCAATATCAATAAGATGATACGGAATTTTTTTACCGCAGACTGTATATTCATCCAAATCTTTTCCAGACCCAAGATCCAGTCCGCGGTAAGTTTGCCTTGAATCCGCAGAAATAATTTCTCCGCCGAAACGGTAGGCAAGCTGTACGCCAATCGAAGTTTTTCCGGCGGCCGTAGGACCAAGAACGACAACGCAATTATATTTTTGCATCAAAAATCCTTTTTTACATAACGCGACAAATAGCGCATTTCAAATATTCAGATTTAGGATACCCAAGAAGAACCGGATGATCCTGACCGGCGCCGCGTTTTTCAAGAACCTGGACCTTTTTGTGGCTGTCCATCGCGGCGTGCATAAGCATATCGTAAAAATAATGGGAATCAAAAAAATACGAGCAGGAACAGGTAACAAGAATTCCACCCTCATTTAGAAGACGCATCGCGCGCAGGTTTATTTCTTTGTAGCCGCCATACGCTTTTCGGATAGTCTTTGCGCTTTTTGTGAACGCAGGCGGATCAAGAATAATCACGTCAAATTTTTCACCATCGGCCTCGTATTTTTTAAGCAAATCAAAAACATCCGCGCATACAGCCGTCATCTTTTTTTCCGCGCCGTTAAGCTGGATATTTTTTCTTACCATCTCAACGGCATCTTCTGAAATATCAACAGAAACAACTTCCTTTGCGCCGGCCTTAAAAGCGTTCAAGCCGAATGCGCCTGTATGCGTAAAAGTGTCCAGGACTTTTTTTCCGCGGCAGAAAGCGGCGGCGGCGGAACGATTGTCCTTCTGGTCAAGAAAATAACCGGTTTTCTGACCGTTTGCAATATCAACTTTAATGCGTATGCCGTTCTCAACAATAACAATCTCGGTGTCGCCGGCTCTTCCAATCCAGCCGGAAGACGCAGGAAGCCCTTCCTTTTCGCGGACACCTTCATCATCGCGCTCGTAAACCGCATACGGATTGCAGGCTTTTTTAAGCGCGTCAATAATCTCCCCGCGGTAAATATCGGTCGCCATCGAAAGGAACTGGACCACAAGATAAATTTTCCCGTTTTCATCGCAATAACGCTCGCACACAAGCCCCGGGAAGAAATCCGCATCGCTGAAAATCAGCCGGTAAGAATCTTTTTCAGAATAATGAATCCGGCGTATATTAACCGCGTCAAAAACGCGCTTTTCCCAGAATGATTTTGTGTCGGCAAAAACTTTATCCGCGTGCTCAGAAGAAATCAGCCTTACCGTGATTTTTGAATTCCTGTTTATAATTCCTGTTCCAAGAAAACCGCCGGCTTTTGTAAAGACCTCCGCGCCGCTTCCGTTCGGAACTGAAGTTTCTTCCAGCGAAGTCTGCTGCCATTCATCCCTGTCTGATTTTCTATATTTAACATAAGAAATTTCGTTGTCAAATACCCAGGGAAAACCCTGTTGAATTTCCCTCTCTTCCTTTGCTTTTAAAAATACTCGAACATTATTCATGTTGAGAATTATACAAAATCGGAATAAAATAATAAATATGAAAAGACTTTTTACCTTAATTGCTGTCTTTTTTTTGGCAGCGGGAATCTTTGCAAAAGAAAGACCTATAATCACCAACCTTGAAGCAAGCGGAACTAGCGGAAACAGAATAAACCTTGCCTGGAAAGTTCCTTCTGTTTCTGAGCCGAAAATCCAGAAACTCTTTATATACCGGAATTTAAAGCCGATCGGTTCTTATTACGATATTTCGGACTCAACACTCATTGCCACAGTCGAGCCGGATACGGAAAAGTTCAGCGACACGGTAAAAAACTACAGCGATTATTATTACGCTATAATCGCGCAAGTCAACAACGGAAAATACGACATAATCCTGCCGAGCGTAAATGCAACTGTGAACGGAACGCATTTAATGCTTCCTCCAAGAAAAAATGACTCAGAAAAAACTGAATCCGCAAAAGAAAAACTTGTGCCGGCTGACGGAAAGCGCGAAACTCCGCTTCCATTTCTTGACATAACCGAGCAGTTTTCAAAAAAGCCTCTAACGCTGGATGAAAAAACAAAAAAAATCGCAGGCACGCTTGCCGGGGAAACAAAACCCGCAAAAAGAAACAGAATTGAGCCTTATATTTTTGAAGAAGACATAATTTCACCTGATGGAGGCGACGATTTTCTTCTCTTTGAAATTTTGAGGACAACTTTTATTCAGAAAAAATACAGGGAATCCGCGGAACAGTTAAAAAAACTGCTGGGCACAAACCGCTCCAAGGAAGTTACAAAACGTGCGATTTTTTACCTTGGAGAATCGGAGTATTACACAAAGGAATACAGCGCGGCAGTGCGCACATTCCTCTTAGTTTACGATGAATATCCAGTTCAGGCAAAAAAATGGATTGACGCCACTTTAGACGAAATGAAGCTTGAAAACTAAAAACAATGTATTTTGCCCGGCAGGCTGAATTTTTCCCTAATAGCCTGAATGTCGAGTTTATTGTAAAAAGAATAAAAGCGCAGGCAGATTTGCAATTTGTGAAGATTTTTGGCGATTGAATTAATTAAAGTGCGGAGCACCCAAATTAATACAAGCGTAGCGCGAGCCAAATCCATCTGAGCAAATTGGAAATATGCC
>OCKZ01000022.1_pt1 | contig 41009 bp, 35 predicted proteins | sample 1495951 | NCBI WGS metagenome assembly OCKZ01 (sample SAMN03418277, study PRJEB22391) | human gut metagenome | biome: human-gut; feature: organic feature; material: feces | host: Homo sapiens | place: Tanzania | collected 2013-01 | reverse complement strand
ATTGCAAATCTGCCTGCGCTTTTATTCTTTTTGCAAAAAAACTCGATATTCAACCTATTAAATAACCACTCATATCCGATGAAACGCATGCGGAATATATCCTCCGCGCGAATAAACTCCACGAAAAAATATTATATAGTTATCTGTTGCTAACTTCAATAAATTTTTCGTTGTTTTTGAAGATTTTTTTGTTTGGGTTCGTTTTTTTAGATTTTACATTCTGTAAAGAACATCAGAACTCATCAGAAATTTTTTCATTTTGATTTTCATTGGTTTCAGTATATAGAATGGATTTATAAAACTCGCAATTCGGGCTAATCAGGATTTTTTTCCGTGAATTATAGAGCAGCGAAAACGGAGCAAATTCTCTTCCTTACACACAACAAATCTGTTTTTTCCCAAAAAATCTCAAAATCGGTGCGTAAAACGCACTTCCCCACCTCGCATTTTCAAAATCGTTTGACCAAATATAAATCTTATATCCTAAAGTTCTGATATATATCGGCATTTACGCAATCTCCACAGAATTCAACGTTCTGTAAGTTGTAATCGCAGGATAAATTTGCTTCAAATATTCTATATAGAACTGATTTTTTTTATCGTCAAAGTTTGAATGCAAAATTTTTCCGTCATTTTCGCAAAATTCTTTTCGCATATTTTCCTCCCTGCTATTTTTAAATTGTAAGATAATGTCTTGGTTTGACATAAGCTGGCCGGAGCTAGGGAAAGAAAAGGTCGGCCTTAAAACGCGGACCCTGATAGAAAATGAAGTGCAGAAGATTCATGAGAAAACCGAAATCAAAGTTTCTGTACTGGTAGCTTTTGCAGGAGTTTCTAAAAGTACCTGGCATGAATAGCAGACGAGGAAAGGAATTGAGACAAGGCATAATCACGAAACGCCGAAATTGAACTGGTACACACCGGAAGAAAGAACGGCTGTTGTAAAATATGTCCTTACTCACAAGAACTTCCTGTACGGCTACCGCTACCTTGCCTGGCAGATGATTGACGAAAATGTAGCCTTTGTCCGCTCCCTGCAAGCGTCTACAACATCATGAAAGAGTACGATTTAGTCCAAAAGCAACGGCAAGCTCGAAAGATTTCACTCAACGCTGAAAACTGAACATGTCCGTAAGACTCCATACTTCAGTTATGAAGATGCAAAAGAAAAGATGGCACAGTGGATTGATTTTTACAACAGCGGGCGTCTTCACGGCGCACTTTTTTATCTGACTCCAGCGGATTATTTTGAAGGCAGAAAAGAATCAAGGCTTGCGGAACGAAGAGAAAAACTTCATACTGCAGATATCAACAGAAAAGCTTATTGGCTGCAACAGCAGCAGGCTTAAACCACCTTATAAGCTTTCCTAAAAAAGTCCAAGTTCACTTTGGGCAGGACAAATATGATTTTACTAACCGCGGATATTTTTATACAGAAGACTATGAGTTGTTCTTTGATAAATAAGGGGGAAATTATGAAGAAGAATATATATACACTTATTATTGCTTTGATTCCAGTGATTATGCTTATGGTTCCACTTGTGAACCCTGTACTTTACGTTTTATTCGGAATTGATGTTGCAGCAGTTATTGCATTAGGGGCAGTAACTTTTATTAGAAAACTCAGAAAAAAGGACTTACTGTTTGTTCCAAGATTTGTATTGGTATGGGTACTTTTTAATATTGCCCTCGTTGTTTCATTATCCAGAAATATTCTAACAACAGAGGCTTTTGAAAATCAAAATAAGATTTCAAGTTTCTTATTTGGAAAGAATACCTCGACTATAAATATCATTATTTCTGTTGTAATTTTCCTCGGCCTTACGATTACAGGCCTTATCATTGGAAATACGGGAAAGAACAGATTAAAAAATCAATGGGAATCTGTAAAAAATGAAGGAAACAAGGAAAAGATAGAATTTTATGGAGGTCTGGATGGAAGCTTCAGATTTTTAAATGGAGCCTTTGTTTTTGTTATTTTCATAACCCTTGTGATTTTCTTTGGAGGTACCCTGGTAGGAAATCTCAGATATGGTAAATCAATGATTGATTGTATAAAAGAAAATGTATTACTTGCTATGGGGACAAGTATTGTTTTCCAGGCTTTGAACATCTGTTGTAATTTTATTGTTTCAAATTGTTTTGAATGGTTTGAACAATAGATTTATAAATTCAGAATTGTATTTTGCGTAATTGTGTACTTGAAAAATATTTTATTTGAGAGGTGGCACTATGCTGATACTGATTGCAATTATTCTAATCTGTTCTGCCATGAGTGATTTTGCGGCGGCTTCTGACTGGGAAGTTTCGGAACGTGCTGCAGAAAGACGGCATGAAGAGCTTATGAAAGTTACTCGAAAAAAGGCTCTTAAGAAGCAAAGTTCTCCAAAGATTACTCGTAGAAGATTTATCAAAGACAGACATGGAAACATACTAGCTGAGGAAATCATCGTAGATGATGATTTTGATGAAGAACCAGACTTTGAGGTTGATTAAGTCGGGAGGTACGTATGCTTTTAGCTTTAGGGATTATAGTTTTTATAATTGGCTGCTGCTAAACTCTGTGAACAAAAAGATTGTTCTCAAAAGTAATCGTACAGAGACTCCACGGCTTTATCGCATTTATTTCGCGACTTTCTCCTTTTACAATTATCATATCTTCATGCAATGCAGTTTCTAATACAGAAGAAGAATACTGCTTGGTTTTGCTGAATATTTTTCCCTGCTTTAGATTTTCAAAATAATCCTGCAACGGAGTTTCAGTTAGTTCAGTTGGGCAGCAAGGAAATTCCGCAGGAATACGCCATCTTGTTTTGTCCTGCGCTGCATTTGGCGAAAGCGACATTATAATATCAGGTTTTGTTCCGTCAGGCTTTTCAAAACCTTCTGGATATTCATATTTGAAAATATTTTTTCTTGTCCGATATATCCATTCTCCAAGACTTCCGCCAGCAGAAACATTTTTATATGAATTCTGATTTGCCCATTTTGTAAGATTTTCAAGGCAAGATTCAGATTCTTTTTGCTTTTACAAGAACTTTGTTATCAGCCATTATGCTGACCGAAATTGAGCGGCGTCGGGATTTCTGGATGATGTAAGTTATTTGCATAGGAATTATTTATTCATCCATTACTTCAATTAAAAAACTCACAGGCCTAAAACCATCATTACAGCTTATCAATGCCGACTTAGGATTCTTCATCCAGCCGTCGTAAATGTTTTCACCACCGTATGCCAATGTCATTACAAATGGAGAAATGCTTTCCCATGCTGATTCGCACATTCCTTCAGGACGCTACCAGCCGTTTGCAATAAATACCTGTCCTTCCTGAATATCACAGGCGTGCTGAATGGGATTTTCGTATTTTTGCTGCAAATCCTTGTAATCTGCTTTACGGATTGCTGTGATTTTAATTTTGTGCATTGTTTATTCTGCTCCCAGGTACTTATCTAATTGTGCTTTTATTTTGACTTCTTCTCCAGACCCTTTTGTACTTAATCTTAAAAGCGGTAAGCCAATTTGCTCAAATATAGCATTCTTCTTTGAGTCGCGCTCAGCTTGTCTAGTTCCCTTTTTATGATAATTATATCCGTCAACTTCTATTCCAAAGAGAATCTCTTTTGTTACCCGATTGAAAACTGTAAAGTCTACATGAGCCCAGCTCCGGTTTGCAAAAGTTGAAAGTTCTTCTGAAAGTTCTCCAATATAATTTTTATTTACCACATCTTTCAAAGGCATTTCAAACACAAAACTGAACTTTGAATATTTAGGTTCTTCAAAGATGTTTGTGAGCAACGTATTCATTGCATTTTCAGAATCATATTTTGATATTTTATTGGCAGCCTTAAGATACTTAAATTTAGCTTCTGTATCTTTCGTGTAGAAGAAATCAAAAATCGAATTAACCTTACTATCTTCAATGGTAAAATTGTTGTACTGAATATATTTTAATAAAGCGACAAGATTAGAGTTTTCCGGCTGTTCATTTCCAGAAATAATAATTGCAAGTTTTTTCTTTGCTCGTGAAATTGCAACATTTAACATATTAGCATCATCAGCAAAACTTGTAATTTCGTTGTCTACTGTGGAAATAATAATATTGTCTTTTTCCCGTCCCTGATATTTATGAACGGTAGCTGCATCAATACCTGGGATTTGAGAACGTATCGCATCAGTCTGATTATTATATGGTGCAATAATTCCAAGATTTGCAATTTCTTCTTCAGTGTATTTAGGAAAAATCTCTTCTTTGATTACATCAATTTGACGCTGATTATAATGGTCTTTACAGAAGTTACCTGGAATCGCTTTAATTGCTTCAAGAACATCATTTTCCCCTTTATCGTTCGTCATTATTAAAAGCTTGCCGCCATAAAACTGCTGATTACAGAAATTAATGATTTTTGGATGACAGCGGTAATGCTCGCGAAGTAAAGTTTGAGGTGTATCAGGAAGGACCTGTTCAAGAAAAGCAAGAAAACTGTTAATATAATTATATCCTGCAGGTAGTTTAGTTTGTTCAAAAAGTTCCTGTACAACTTGTTTTTTTTGTTCCTCAATAACATTTGGAAGCTGCATTTTATCACCTACAATTACAGCATTTTTAGCACATGATAAAGCCAAAGCTCCGGTAACAACATCAACCTGAGAAGCCTCATCCATAATTACATAGTCAAACAAAAATTCAGCTCCCTGCCCTATCGTTCCTCTGGATGAAAAAGTCGTACTAAGAATCACAGGATATTCGCTGGCGAAACTTGCGGGATTAAAATATATTTCTTTACCATCTTTGAACTGTATACGCTCAGCTTTCTTGGAATATTTCTTTGCAACCTCACTTCTTAAGGTCGTTAAGCATTTTTCATAAACATCGTTTGGATTAAAATCTTTTACAATACTTTCTTTTTCATTTAATTCATCCTCAAGCTCTTTCTTTTTAAGAGGATAATAAGTAGCTTTAATTGTTTCTATTGCTTTGTCAGGATTAACTGTCCAGTTGCCTTTTTCTCCAAGACCAAAGGAAAGCTTAAGTTTTAGATTCATAAAGAATCCGAACTTTTCTTTCTCTTCATAAGTAAATTGAATCTTCTGGAGTAAGTCCATTAGAGCATCAGAAGATTTTTTCAGAAGTTTTTTATTATTGTAAACATCTGTAATTGAGTTATCAAAATATTTAGATTCAATTTCAAGTGCAGCTAATTCTGATTTGATTGTAGAAATACGTTCATTCGCTTCAAAGTATTTTCCAAGATGTTTGATATCTTCATCCAAGAGCGGAGACAAAATCGGCAAATTGTTCTTCCAGTCTTTAAGATATTCTGGATAGAACTGCTGCTGATTTTTCAAAAAGTTCTCTATGTTTTCTCTCTTCCCATGGAAAGCACATATAAAACCAAGTCCATATTTATCAGAAGCAAGTTTTTCGTATACATTTCTGGTTGCATCATTGTTATTTGATACAATCAAAACTGTTTTATCATGCATTAACAGATTTGCAATGATGTTCAAAATAGTTTGAGTTTTACCGGTTCCAGGAGGTCCTTGAATTATACTTACTTGATTATTCAAAGCTGTATTTACAGCCTTAAACTGGCTGTTATTGCAGCCAAATGGAAATATCAACGAATGTATTTTTGATTTTTCTTCTTTACCTTTTTTAGGGGTTAGGTATCTTGCTAAAACCGAATATTCATTTACAAACTTTGACTTTTCAAGATTCTTTACAAGAAGATTCTGTCCTTCATCATTTTTTATGTCGCTAAATTGTGCCATCTGCAAAAGATAATCAAACACTGTAGCAGACTGTTTATCTTTAAGACAGTTTTTGATTATTTGAAGATCTGCGCTTCTACATGGATATGTTTTTCCATCCTTGTATGTGATGTAATACACATCTTTACGAGAATCGTATTGAAGTTTTTCTATATCACCTGTTTTGTTCCGTCTACCGTATTTGTCGGTTACGAAGATGATGTCGTGAAGGTTAGTTGGATTAGTCATTCATTTTCCTTACATAATCTTCTTAATATCATCCAAATCTGGCAGAACCTTCTGCATATTTTCTGGCATTTCAGAAAGCGACTTGTAAGTTGTTACCCCCCCCCATTGGTTTTATCGCTACTTGTGAGTTTTCTTCTACAACTCGATGAATATAATAGTAGCGTTCCTGAAGATTTTTAACTTTGCTAAAAATTGTAATATGGTGAGAAAAAGGAACCTTAAAAAAGTCTTCTACAGGGAAATCTGCAAGATTGATCCCCGAAAGCTTAAAATCCGAAATTGGAATTATTGCTGTTAATTCGTCAGACGTGTCTGATGAATTTGTTTTTGAGTCTGGCAAGGGGATGTCCCAAAAGTATCTTTTCTGTCATTTCCGGGCTTGACCCGAAAATCTAAATGCATATATTGCAATCATTTAGAGATTGTCGTATCAAGTACGACAATGACATTTAGAACTTATTAGACATCCCCTTAGAATCTTCTAAGAAATTCCAGTTTTCATAAAACAAACGCATTTTCTTAAGACTTGTTGCCGAAAATCCGCGTAATCCAGGAAGTTCCTTTCTAAGTTGAGAACTTATGGTTTCAAGAACGCTTGTTCCCCAGTTTTTTTTTCCTTTTTTTGAAGAAAAATATCGACCGATGCCATAATAAAGGATTAGCTGAACACGAGTTACATCTTTGGCTATCTGATACTGAGACTGTAAAATTGCTGTTTTTATTGCTTCTACGGCGGTAATTAGTTCTTGTTCCATTTATTCCTTTTCTCTTGTATTATTACTTTCTAATAAGTCTTTGATTTTTCTTAAATTCTCATAATTACCTTTGGAAAATAAATCTTCATAATCTTCAATTCTATCAATCTCATCTGGTGAATCCAAAATTGTATTTATAAAGGTTAATTGCCTTAAGACTTTTTCGATTTTTACTTTCAGCTTTAACTCTTCATTATTTACTTCTTGAAGATTGTCATTTAATTCAGCGTTTTTAGTTCTGTATTCAATTATCGAATTCCAAAATGATTTTTCTACACTTTCTGGAATTTCTAATTTATCAATACCCTCTACGGGAGAATTTAATAGTTTTTCTATAGATTGAGCTTTGTCAATCAACTTAAGAATCGCTGTTATTCTTTTAGATTCTAATAAAGTAAAATCATATTTATCTACTAACTCTTTATGGGATAGAATAAGTGAATCTTCCATTATGGATAAGCAATACAATTGCTCTGTATATTTCTTTATTTTTTTACAACAATCTTCTGGTAAATAGTTTATTTCATGCTTTTCTTTTCTCAATATTTTTTCATAGTCATCCTTTGATGAATAAGAAAGCTTATACAAAATTATTTCCAAATATTTATCATTTGTAATTTTTTTTATTGATTCCCACTCAGATTGTGTAAAATAATTAGGTTTCTCTGTTTGAAAAAGTTGTTCTATATATCTTTTATCAGAATCTGATGATAATCCATTTATCCACTGCTTTAGATTTTTTAGCCACCACTGTTTTATATCTTGCGTAATTTTGTTTTTTTCGATGTCAGAAATTATATTTATATCTAATGCATCTTCAATAACTTGAACAATTTTCGAAACATCGTAAATCTCATAGCATTTGGATTTTATAAATTCCTCATATAATAAGAGTGTTTTTTCCCTTTCAATTAGCCAAACAGATTCTTCTACCAAATCAGGTTTAGAAATTGAAAGGATTTCCACATAATCATTTTTACTATACAACATATTACGCAAATTTCGAAATTCGTTGAGAAAATAATCTTTTACAGCTGAAATAATTTTTTTCTGTTCCTCATTATCAAGTTTTAATTTATTTATTTTATCATTATTCAAGTAATTTAGGGCAGATGACTCTTGCAATCCTTTTGCAGAGATGAAGTAATCTCTTTTTATAGATGCTATTTCATTCTCAATTGCCATTCCTCGTATTTCTTTCCATCGCGATTCTGACAATAAAAATGGTTTGTCACGAGAAAATATTTTCTTTCGGTGATATTGTAAAATAGAAGTAATCCAATAATCGTCGATAAGATTTTTTACACCAAATAACAAATAAAACAACATAGATACAGCAAAAAAAATCAATGCAAATCCAACCTTTGTTTGAGAAGAAAAAACTTCTGTTGCTTTTCCTTTATCATGCTTAATATCTATTTTTAAAGAATCTGAACCATTAATATTCATTGTTATAATGATAGAACCGTCCTTTGGAAGTTTTGAATAACAAATCTGTTTCCCATTACTATCAGTCAGTTCAAATTCTTGAATATTATCTTGTTCTGAATATTTTTTTATTTCATATTTTTGAATGTTACCATTCAATGTAATTACTAAGTTTTCTGCAGTTGCGTTTCCAACATTTTGAATTCTTAACTGTTGCACATAATCTTTTTCAGATGGAATAGAAATTGGCGCTGAAAGATTATATTTCACATCTATTTTTTCTTTGTTTATGTACAAAGTAAATAAAGCTACAAATATGCCTGCAATAACAGTGCCCAAAACCCCTAAAAGAAACTTTTTCATAAGTTACATCTCTCCTTATACTTTCCAGACAGTTTCATCCCCGCAGATATTCCTGATTTTCAGACGCATCGGTTTTGTTTCGCTTTTGATTGTGCCGTCCCAGAATTCTTTTGTCTTTATACCATTCTTAATAACAAAACCAAGCTTGTCAATTTTGATTTCTGAATCTGAATGCCACTCACCTTCTGTTGCAGTACAATCCACGCTGAGCCATTCAATGAGTTCAAGACCTTCTTCGGAAAAGACAATCGGCTTGAACTTTTTACCTTTTGAGTTGAGTTCGCATTTTTGATTGTAGGCGTTTATGTGTCGCATTACCCGATCGCTCATAAAAGATTTTACGGTCAGCTTATATTCCGGTATTAGTTCTTCCTGAACTTCGCTTACTTCAAAATCTGCGGTGTCTTCAATTACTATGTCATCAAGCAGCTGTTTCAAGTCGCGGAATTCAATTTTAGCAAGAGTTGATTTGTCTGATTTAACGAACTCTTCAATTTCTGAAATATCCACCACATCAACATAATAGATGATGACACGACTTGGAGTGAAAGGAAGATTTCCCAGATGTTCATGCAGAATGCGGCTCATAAACGGTTTGTCTAAAATCTTGCACTCACTGTTTTTCAAATCTGGAAGATATACTGGAACAGAGCCGTCCTTCACGCTTTCTATACAGCCCGCCCAAAAGTCTGAAAGCCCTTCCATTTTTCCAAGCCCGGGCACGAGAGACTTTAGTTTTTCCATCGTCTGTACTGGATTACGGAACAGGGAAACTCCATCTTTTATTTCAAGAACAGAAAATGATGCAAGACTATTCTTCTGTGCAATCAAGCGGTCGCGTACGGTCTGGATAGAATTGATGCCCACATCGCAGTGAATGAAACGGCGGTTAAGTTTATTTGCTACAGCTGCCGTTACACCAGAACCGCCGAAGAAATCTGCAACAAGCATATTTTCATCGGAAGATGCTTTAATGATGCGTTCAAGCAGGGCTTCAGGTTTTTGTGTGGCGTAGTCAATGCGTTCATCTGCTTGGGAATTAACGGCATTTATATCTGTCCATAATGCTTGGCATGGCATTCCCTTTAATTCATCAAGATAAACTTTTGTTCTTATTCCACCATTTTTTGTTCTGTATAGTCGCCCTTCTTCATCCATTTTCTTTAGAGTTTCGTATGGATAACGCCATAGCGTTCTATAACCATCATATTCATAATCATATCCACCGCCTTGCAATCCTTTAGCAGTTGGATTACCACTATCCCATAATCGTCCATCTGGATCTTTGTATTTAAAACGAGCAATATATTTTTCATCATAATCTTGAAAAATTGTATTAAAAATTGCTGAATCAGATTTTGTGTAAAAATAAATCATATCATAATTGTTACCAAAAAAGCCTGAATCACTATGAGCCGTTGCTCTTTTCCAAATTATTTCGCTCCTAAAATTATCTTCACCAAAAATCTCATCCATCAAAATCTTTACATAGTGCCCGATATGATAATCCAAATGAACATAAATGCTTGCTGTCTCACTCATCACACTTTTTATTGCGCACAGGTTTTCATACATCCAGTTCAGGTATTTTTCTTTATTCCAAACATCACCGTACATTTTTTCTTCAAAACTTTTCAAATCTTCAATTTCAAGTTCTTCTTCTGCCTGCTTCAAAGCCTTTGCCAGTTTGGGATTCTGACGGATGTAAACGGTCTTGGAATAATCAGCTCCGCTTGCAAAGGGCGGGTCAATGTAAACTAAATCAACAAGAATGCCTTTTTCTTTTAGATAGGCACACGCAGAAACACATTCTCCGCGAATCACAAGGTTCTGCTTTGCTTTTTCAGCATCGCCAACAGTTTCAAGAGTCTGCATTTCATACAACGGCATTCCGCGCAAAAGCTTGCCTTTTATGTCGTAGTTTCCTTTATAACGGAGTGTACGAGTAAAATTATCTAAAAGAGCCTGCCCTTCTATCGGCTCCGGAGTGTATGGGATATATTTAATTGGCATTCATTTTCTCCTCATAACTTACTAAAAATGCAATATCTTCTCTTGTAATATTCTTTTTAGATTCTTTTGATAAATAAGTTTTTATAGTTGAGTTAAATAATTCAACATCAATAAACAATGATTCCACATTATTAATATCCTCTCGTATTGTTAAATTAAACAATATTTCAATTAATACTTGAGATGTATATTCCATTAAATGTTTTGTAAGATATTGTAAATGTTTTGGTGTTTCCCCAGAATGAATAATTGTATTTCTTGCTCGATACAATCTACGTAGATGCCATTTTAATCTTGTTTCAAATCTTTCGATATCTTTTTTTACTGAATTAAGTTTTTCATATCGTTTATTAATAGCAAAAATATTATATCGAATGACAGGGTATTTTTCTAAAAAAGAATTTAACTCAATACGAGCATCCTTATATTCATCTAATAAAATTAAATTTATAAAATCTAGGTTATTTATTGATGATTTGTTAAAATAAGTATTAAAAAAGCCCTCTAGCTGATTTTTTGGTATATTATCCGTAACATCTCGTAATAAAGCTTCAAAGATCATAGCATAATAATCTTTTGAAAGAATTGGGAGGATATTATCCTCGATTTGCATAATCTTAGAAATATCTTTCTTTTCACACAAACTTTCCAATACCGCCCAAAAATTCAGAAATGAACTTTCTAAGTGCTTGTTCTCATAAGCATTGGTATAATTCATTATTGCTTTATCAATAACAGGAAATACATTATTCTCATAAGTCATTAAAGAGGTTATAACGCCTTCTGCCGTTTCGCCAATTTGTAATTTAGAAATCTCAGCTTCTTCAGAAAGATATACAAGTCCATTTCTTCGTATTTTGATAAAATTTCTTTCACCAGACTCATCATCAATAACTATACAAGATTTTCCAAAAAAAGGTTTTGTGCTTTGAGAAAAAAACTTATAATATCTTGTAAACAATGCTAAATTATTCATTACTCGTATAGAAGCTTGATTTGAATCTAATTCTTCCACCGAAGCAGAAATCAAAATATATCTATCAGTATCATAATGAAAACCTTCTATAAATTTTGAAGGTGTATTAAAAGAGACAGATAATCTTTTTTCAAGGATAGCTTGAAACTGTTTTATCTCCAAGTCAACAGGAAGAATAACGGTGAATCTTTGATTAACAAAATCAAACTTTGTTAAAAAAGTTTCAACTGTATTTATAGAAATCTCTTTTCCACTTTTGAATATTTTTTTATTATAATTATAAATAAAGTCTTCTGAATATCCGCCACCAATCAGATATGGAAGATAACTTTTTAATCCTAAATAAAGTTCAGTTTTATTTTTTTCTTTTTTTATGTTTTCTAATAAATAATTTTTTGCAATTTCATTAAACTTATAAAGTTGATTTACTAAGTATAAAATTACAGATTTTTTTTCTTCAAAGGGAACTGCACTAAACTTTTGCTTTATAGCTAAAATTTCTGTCTTTTTTAAAATACAATTAACAATTACATCTTGTCTTAAAGTCTCCCAAATTTCATCAGAAATAAAATCTAGATGTTTTTTATCAATCATTCCTTTTCTTACCAAATCAAATGCTTCGAGATATTCATATAATAAAGAATAAGCATTTAGAACAGAGACACAATGTACATGATCGGTATTTGGATTTAGAAGTTTTTCTATACTTTGAGAAAAAAATAGAACGGCATCATTCTTGAATCCATTCTTCCAATTTCCAGTAATTTCATATTTCATTCCCCAAACTCCTCCAAGAACAAATCATAATCACTTTTAAACAATCTATCCTGTACAATTCTATATTTTTCAAATTCGCTTTCTGCATGTAGTTTTGCCTGTTCCGCGCTTATTTTTCCAGGCCCAGTTAGAATTTCGTTTCCGTTGAATTCCAAGAATCCGTCCAAACGTTTTGCCCAATCTTCCATGCTCATAGGTATGTGACGTTCTGCCTGCATTTCTGCATAATCAAGATATAAGGAAACAAGTCTCTCCATAAAACTCATTTCTTTTTCTGATAAATAGTTTTTTGCAATAGTTACGTCTGCTTTTATGATTTTTCCAGAAGGTGCATTTTCCCAAGTTGTAAGACCCATGTGTTCCTTTTTTGCATCAGCGCGCTCCACAATAAGTTCTGCTGCCGTATGCCTATGTACAGCATAATGCATTTTATTCTGCACCATCTTAAAGAATTCTTTTGTTGTAGTAGCATCCTTATCATAATCAAAGGCCGTTGCATATAAGTCAGTAACCTTTTGATAAAACTTTCTTTCTGAAAGCCTTATTTCCCTGATTTGCTGAAGCTGGCGCTCAAAATATTCATCTGTAAACATGTGTCCTTTTTTCAGTCGCTCTTTGTCCATTGTCCAGCCTTGAATTGTATAATCCTTGACAATTTGACCAGCCCACTTTCTAAACCTAACGGCACGTTCATTGTTTACCTTAAAACCAACAGCAATAATCATTTGCAGATTATAGTGTGCAACCTCACGAGAAACAGTTCGTTTTCCTTCATTTTGAACTATTAAAAAATTTTTAATAGTTGCTTCTTTTGTTAATTCTCCATCGTCATAGATTTTTTTAAGATGATAATTTATATTTGCAACATCAACATCATATAAAGCTGCCATCATTTTTTGGGTCAGCCAGATATTCTCGTCTTCATATCTCATTTCATAACTTTCAGGAGAATCACCTGTTGCTGCAATGTAAGTAAGATATTCAGCGGCGGAACTTCTAATTGTAACTTCTTTTTTTTGCTTCTTTGCCATTTACATTTCCTCCCCAAAAAATGCATTAACATGGATGATTGTCTTTTTAATTCTTTCTTCGTCCGACTCATTATCTTGCAGATAAAGATATGAGAATTTTTCAGCACCTGTTTTTTCATTGTTCATCTTTATAAAATACTGCTCAACAAATTCCCGGCGGGCAATGAAATTCGGGTCATTTGCATATAAGCTGCCTTTTGTTTCAACAATTAAAACTTTTCCGACTTCGTTTTCTGATTTCCTTTGCAAGATGATAAAATCAGGTGTATATTCACCGACATTTGACCAATCTTTTTCAGTTTTTTTATAACAGTGAATCTTAAAATCAGTCAGATTTCGGTCACCGTTATAATAGACTTCAAGATTAAATTTTGACACGCACTCTTCTTTTAAAACTTCTCCAAGGAATTTCTGTTCAAAAGAACTGTCTGTTTTATATGGAAGGTAATGAAAAGTCCGGTCTTTATTTGGATAAGGGCAAGCCTTATTTTCAATATCATCAGCCTCTTTATTCAAACCTGCTGCACGGAGAGCTGTAACGGCAGCTTTTGTCTTTTCATCAATTTCAGTTTTTCCAGATTTATCTGCGTCAATTATCTTTTTAACTTCGATTTCTTCAGGATAATAATCCTTAATTTTAGATGACGCAACTTCGACTTGTGGCGAAAACTGTTCTATGCACAGCAATCTTACTGATTCTTTTATAAATTCTTCCCTGACAGAAAAATCTCGTTTTTCATAAAAGGCGGTTCTGATAAGTGAATTTAATTTTTGTATGTCATAATGAGAACTGAAATATGTCTCGCCATCAGCTTTATATGAGACTTCATTAAAGACCTTGCGCAATGCCTTGTCATGTTCATGGAGTTTTGCAATTGTTACAAAACCAAAACTCTCTCTCGCTATTTCATAAAGCCAAGTATTGTATCGTGCCGGAAGTTTTCCATGCTCAGAAGAATCAATATCGATATTTGTGAAATCTGCTTTCCTGACATCTAACTGTTTATTTATAACTGCTTTCTGCTCAGAATTTTTTACAGCATTTGAAATAACATTTTCAGTATCAGGCTCTTCCACAAGCAGAGTGTCATATTTGATTGAATATTGATACAGCGGTATTGGAGGAAGCTTTAAATGCTCAGTACGATTATATCTGTTAAGCGTTTCGGTAGCACCTCTTGAGCCCTTCTGGAATTCATCTAGATTGATATGCTGCTGTTGCTCAAGTTGCTTTTTAAGTTTTTCAGCATTTGTCTCATTTAAATATATTAAGGCAGTTTCTTTTTTACCACGCTCTACCTGACGTAAACATCTACATGAAGTTTGCAAAACCATATTTGTAGGACAATCCCCCTCTTGCGAAAGAATTACCCCTGCAAGGCTCCGGCAGTTCCATCCCTCTTTTCCAATCTGACAAAGGAGTATTATTCGTATTTTTGATTCACTTCTATCAAGAATCTTGAACTGATAATCACTATCCTGTGGCTTAGGATGATTTTTATTTCCGTCATGATAGCGTAAAATATGCTCATTAGGATTCAGTCCGTACTCCATGATGAGATTTGAAATGAATGGATAAACTTCTTCTTCAAGAAAATCTATTCCTTTTCCGCAATAAACCGCAAGTTTAGCCTGTAGTGTGCGTGGCGGGCGGTCGTAAACGGTGTCTTTATATTTTTGTAAGAATTCACGCACACCGCTTTCAACAATCTGCATACTGTCTTTATTGTCAGAAACCTTTACGGTTGGATATTTCAAGAAGTTTCCTATTGCGTCTACAAGCGGATAATAATAAACGGTATTAGAAATATCAGACGAGGCAACAGAAAGAGAATCTGTAACAGGTATTTTTTCTGCTTTATCCAAGTATGGTGTACCAGAAAAGCCGATTACATTTGTCACATTTTTCTTTTCACCATTTGCCCAACGGTTCACCACAGAGCGGAGTTTTATGTCACCATCTGTTGCATGATGAACCTCGTCGATAAAAACAGAAAGCTGTGGGAGCTTCCCAATCCAGTAACGAAGTTCATTTGCCTCACGGTCTTTTGTTTCCGAACTTTCTTCAAATAATTCTCCCTGTTCTGCACGAACAAGTCCGTCAAGAATAACCTTTTCTGCATTTGTTACGGCCACAAGGCCTGTTAAATCCTCAAATGGCTGATGTAAAGCCAGCTTCTGTACATTTGGATTTTTAGTTCTATTTGATTTTTTTGCAGATTTGTTTTCATCCAACACTTCAAAAATCATTTGTCTCTTTATTTCGCTCGCTGTTGGTTCAGGCAAAACCCATGCTGGATTAAATTCCTGTATTGTTCTTAGACTTGGAATAACCGAAGTTTTTAATCCAGAGGGAGCTAAAATAATGAAATTTCTAGCAAATCGTTTTTCAGCTGGATTCTGCATTGCAAAATACAAATCAATATAAATGAAAGCCGCCATCAAAAATGTTTTTCCAGCTCCCATTGGAAGGCTGAAAAGATAATCAGAATATGTGACACCGTAAAAAATCTTTTTGAAAATACCTTCATAATCAATGCTTTGAGGATTCTTTTTTATTTCATCCGCAAGTTTTACAGAAACCTGCGCTCCCTTTTCGTTTTTCTGTGATGCATATTCATACAATGCAAGGGCAGCTTTATTACTCAAAAGAGTTTCACGAGTAAGCGTAGAAAGTTCCATGCCATTCAATTCTTCTTCCGAAAGTAAATTAAATGCACCATTACAAAAGAGTTCATAAAGTGGCTTATTGTCACAGGCTATTTTTAAAAAAAGATATGTCTTTATTGCTTCTATCTGTGCATCGCGAAGTTCCCCAGTAGAAATCATATAAGAAATCAAATTTTTTATTTTGCACTCATCAGAAGAGAACCATTTTGCGCATGATTTTTGAATCATTGTGTGAAGCATTTTTATGAATTTCCTTTTTCTATTTCAAGCTTTCATAATAGTCTTTGATTTTTGCAGCCATAAGCTTTCGTCTTTTATCAAGAAATCTATTAAAATCTTTTACATACATTTTAATAAAATCCTCAGGTACACAATTTGCCTTAAGATTCTGCATAAGCTCATCTTTATCTACAATTCCACCATATACAGGCTTTTTATCTTCACACTGTTGGAGGACTGTAGCCATATATTCATTTGGTGCTGTATCTTTTACTTTGATGTTTATTTCGGATTGTAAATAAACATAATTTGCAATTTGATTATACATGCCCTTATCTCTAATTCCATTATTGATAAGATACTGTTTAGGGAACAAGTGATGAATATCTCCTCTCTGTTCAATCATTGACTTAACATCAATTTGTTCTGAAAGGAATCCCTTATCTCCAGATTTGACCTGAGCCATAAGATAAACATTATAAAATGGACTACTTGCAACAGCAGTGTTAAGTCTTGTAATAAGTACATTGCTCCAGAATGCTTCAGAAAGAACACCTGCTTCAGTCTGTTCAATGTATGTAATTGGATCTGCTGCATCTACAAATCGAGTAATATCATAATTAAACATAGACTCAGGAGAACCAGAATATCTACCAGTAAGAATTGCAAGTACAATCCAACGTCTTACAGCCCTTTCTATAATGATAGCATCGATTTTCTTTTCTCTAAGAGCAAGATAGAGAATGTAACCGAAATTCATAACGTTATCAGAACGTACAAGTGATGAATCTATAATTCCTGTAGATTTTACAATCATTAAATATCTTTGGAAATTAGTCTTATTTACAAATTGCAAAACACTTTCTTTTAAGTCTTTAAATGACTGTTCAGCAATTTCTTCTTTAAATTCACGAGTCTTAAAATCACGTCCACTTAACAAACTTACAAGGTCAGCCAGTTTACCACGATGGAATTTTGAAGTAAATGCAACTCTCAAAAGGTCTGTATAATCTGGTTCATAAATATCTTCGTTTTCATCTTTTATCCAAGCAATTGCCCTAAACTCATCCGTATTTGCAAAATCAGAATCATTATTTTTTATAGTATCGAAATCGCCAGGATTCTGAAGAAGATGACAAAAATAATCTATAGTTTTGCGGATTAAATCACCTTTATATCTTTCATTTGAAGATATCTTTGACATAGCAAAATCTGCTTGTGAAAGGACTTTGCCTTTAGAGTTGATTCGAATAAAAATATCTGTGACACTATCAATATCAAGACCAGAAGAAAGATCTATTACACCAAGGCTATTGTTCTGAATCTGACTTAAAGTATTGATTACTTTGTTAATAGAACTTTTTTCAGCATTATCCGTGATTTTGTTTTTATCACAATATTCATTTACAAAAGAGAAAGCATCAAAACCAGGCTGTAAAACAGTTGATATATCTGCAATCCATTGAATATCTTTCTCAATAGCAGGGTTACAAGTTTCAAATTTTTCTTCTTTTGGATTAAATGCAATCTTAATTCTCTTCTTTTTATAATCAGCACCAACAACTTCAAGTCCAACAATTGCAGCGGTTAATGCAGTAATTCTCTGTTGTCCATCAATAATGATTTTCTTTCCAGAAGAAATAGTTCCATCTTTAAGTTTTACATCAGGATTCTGCCAAACAATAATATATCCAACTGGATATCCTTTATATAATGAATCAATTAAATCACGAACCTTTGTAGGATCCCAAACAAAAGGCCTCTGTATTTCAGGAATTGCAATAGTTCCATCTCTAATACTAGAAAGAAGTGAACTAACCATAATATTGTTTACGTTATACTGTGCCATTTTATATTCCTTTTAATCTTCAACTTTATTAATTACACATATATCGCCGACATCACAATTCAGGGCTTTACAAATGCGTTGGATACTATCCATGGAAATGAATTCGCCCTTTGTCAGTTTGGCGAGAATATTTGTTGAGATTCCTGCCATCTCAATAAGGTCTGTTTTATTCTTGTGTCCCATTTCTTTATAACGAGCCCAAAGCTTTGTATAGTCTACTTGCATATTATAGAAGATTATACCACGACTTCTGGTTTTAAAGGTGAAAAAATCACGATTTCACAAAATATTTTTCATCTCTATTTCTTCCCCATAAAACTTCCTCATATCCCGCCATGATATCCACTGTAATTCTTATTTTCGCTGCTGCTGGAAGCTATAATTGAGATTACAACACCTATCAAAATGATTAAAACTAAAAATCCCATAAAAACACCCCCATTTCTTGTTTTATGGGGTCCATTATAGAAGGTCAAGGTGTCATAGAATGACCTTGAATTAAAATATGTTGTAAATTTTTACGATTTTTTCCTATTTTCCGCCGGTTTCGTCCATTACAATCATCTTTTTCAAACTGATGGCATTCTTCGCCCCACTTCCATTGGGATGATTGTTAAAGTAGACCTGCACTTTTTTCCCTTCCCTGCCCACTGCCTTTATTATAGGAATAAACTGAGCTAATTCATTTTCTGAATAGTCATAGCAGTAACGTGTACTGCCATTTGGAGTGTCACCTGCAGCATACCAGGCGCCTTCATTCCAGCCATGCATGCGGATATAAGCACTACTTCCAATAAAAGGAGTTTTCATCACAGTTCCATCGGGAAGATTTTTAAGCTGTGGCATACGTCGCTTCGCGCCGTTTGCGTAATTGGAAATTATTGACATTTGTGCCAGATGGCACATAGGCATATCACAAAAAACAATACCTGATTTTCTCATTTCCAATCCTTCAAAAACAGATTCTCGAATCCATTCTTTATGCCGAAACTCTATCGTCACCGGAAATCCTTCAAACTCTGCAATCAGTTTTGCAAGGTAAATCCGGTTATCGTTTGTATAATGAAAACTTTCCGGCAGCTGAAAAAGTACTGCAGATAGTCTTTCTTTTTCGTTCAGAGGCTTTAGTGCTTCCTTAAAATCTTTCGCCGCCACTTGCCAGTCAGCCCCAATTTCATGAGTCAGAAGTCTGTTAGCCTTCACACTGAAGTTCAATTTTCCCTCAGAGCGCTCATAAAAACTCAACAATCGTTCGGCGGTCGGCATGTTGTAAAAGGTATTATTCAGTTCCAGTGCATTGAACTGTGTCGCATAAAAAGAGAGAAAATCCTTGCGTTTCAAATCTTCAGGATAAAATACACCCTTCCATTCAGGGTAATCATATCCGCTGGTACCGATTAAGAGGTCTGACATTTTAGTTGCCTTATTTTAAAATCTTAAAACTATCGACTTTTCCTTCTTTTTTGGTGTCTATAATTCCATTCTTCTTGAATTCTTCAAACAGTTTATTCTGGCTGTTTACTTTCTTTCCCTTATATGAAAAATCCTTTATAAGGTTACGGAGCTTTGTACCAAATAAGCCACCATCATACCATTTATCTTTATCAAAAGATTCAATAATTTTCTTAATTTTTGAGGCTTCTGTCTTATTAAAATCGAGAACTGTTAATATTTTCTCAATCTGAGTCGGCTCTTTTACAGAATTGTCCTGTTTTGTAAAATAATCATCTATAACAAGAATCTTATCAGAACTGCTGGTAAACAACTGTTTTTCCTTATCAGATGCACGAGTTACAAGCCAGACATTCTTTCCATATTTACGCAGTTTATCCATTATTACAGTAAAATCTGTATCGGATGTAATGAATATATATAAATCAATATCCGGAGATTTCTGATAAAGGCTTTCAAAAGCTTCAACTGTAAGAATCAAATCAGCCCTATTTTTACTGTTTCCCTCAGAAACCTGAGGTGCTTCGCGAATATCAAAATTCAGATTTTTAAGTTGTTCTCTGAAATTTGCAATAGATGTTGTATTTCCACATGCGAGCTTTATCGCAAATACTGGAGTTGAGTCGTCTTCAATATCCAGTGTTACTGCTTCTAATAACTTCTTAAGATTTAACTTTTTATCAACATTTTCCAAATCAAAATAAATTGCAATAGAAGTCCTCATTTTATTCTACCTCCAGGATGTTTATCTTCTTTTTCTTTAATAAAAAGGCATACGCTCCACCTGATACAATACTGTCAAAAGCGTTTCCGATACCAAAAAGCAATGCAATGCCTATTAAAGTCGGTGTCCACACATCCGCCAGATACAAAATAAAGGCAACTCCATAATAGATAGTGTTTGTTACAACCGATTCAAAAAGCATGTAATTTGTTTTTCCCAGACCATAGAACTCACTGTCAAATACATTCTGTAAAGCATACAAAACATAAAACCCGAGAAGTACCATAACAAGACTGAACAACTTATCTACATCGGCAAATTGTAAAACGTTTGCCATGAATGACTTCCATCCCGGAATAGTAATAAACCATATTAAACATACAATAGCTGTTACTGCAAAATAACCAAGGGTATTATTTTTTACAGCTTTTTCATCTGTACCAACTTCCTGTTTTATTAATTCTCCAAGCTGATTTACTGGAAGAAGCAGCCATCCCCAGATAAAATTATTTGCACCCCAGTAGGTTCCCTGTTCATTTACCATGTTTACCATTCTACTGATCATTATCATATAAACCACATTTCGAACAAATGATTCTGCACCAGAAATACCACCAACTTTCAATAAGCCTTTTGTCCATTTGAATGATAATTTTTCCTTATTGAAAATCGAATATCCTTCTTTGCTCAGCAGAATCACTGATACAATGAAAAGAAGAAGATTCACAACTATGTTGCTATATCCTATTCCGTTTACGCCAAGATTTGCAGAAATACTAAGTGTTGAAACAAAGAATGTATCAAAAATTATGCATAAAGCGAGCTTTACTCCAGTAAGTATGTACACATATTTTGATTTTCCAAGAGTTACCAGACATACAAGCAGAAAGCTTGCAAGAAGAGAAAAGATATTAGCAATACTTTCTATTCTTATATAAATGGCTGATTCTCTAATAATATCCTTGCTTGTGGCCATTGCAACTAATAATGGATTTGTAAATAAGCAGATAAAAATCGAACAAACAGCATAAATACAAAAAGAAATTATCAGCCCGGTTTTTATTCGGTTTGTATATTCTGTCTTATCAGAGACAACCTTTCCCATAAAGAAATATAATGGGAGAATGATTGCCTCGTTAAGAATTTCATAAATCAGATTTACCCAGGAAAGCTGTCCTGCAATAGAAAAAGACCAATCCCCAGGAAGCTGTCCGATAAAGAAAACCCGTACAGTTGTATAAATTGTTGGAATTAATCCCATTACCAATAATGAAAGAAAAAGTTTCCAGTTAATATTCTTTAAGGATTTTATGATTTTAGACATAGTTTTTACTCCTTTTCAACGCTCTCTATTTATCTACACCAAGCCGTAATTTTTGAAATATACCAGTCTAAATAAATAGATATAAATTTCTTTGTATTTTTTATTGCTTTCTTTATTTCTACTTCTAATGGTTCCTTATTATCAAAATCAATTGAAATATATTCATCTAATTCTGGATGACCATAATATTCTGTAATTGTTATTTCAGGTTTATTACACCTCCAATCCATAAAACGATTAAAGTCTCTAGTTATATTAGGAATAAGACATTCCAGATTTTGAAATAACAATTCAGGAGTTATTTTCTTTTCTAATACTGAAAGATTTTTGTAAGGTTTAAAATCTAAAGTAACAGGCATTCCTGGACACAATATTGAATATAGATAAATAACTAACAAGCAGTTATTATCCCTAACTTTTTTATTCTGTATACACATCAACAAGGTTATTATGTCTGTTTTATGTAAAGGCGTAGGCTTTGTATTTGTCATGGAATCATTTCCTAGAATATTATTACAAGTAGACTTTGATACTCCTAATATCTCTTTTAATTCTCTGATATCCCAATCACAAAGCTGTAAAATGTTTGATAAATTAGTTTGAATCTGTCTTGAAGGATTCAAGAAAACATATTCATTATCTGCAAAATGATCATCTTCATATTCAATTTCGTTAAATATATTCATGACTATATTTATATAAGTTAAAATATATTTTGTCAATTATATTTTAACTTATGCCTTATATTTTAATCATAAAAATCGTACTCTTACTCAGATTTAAATAAATATGCTGCATTTAGAAAAAAAAGATTTTCTACACTTCTTCCACCAGCTCAAAGCGCCACTTCTGCTTTACGTCAGGGTACTTCTCGTGATCTACCTCGCTCAAAAACATCCCCTTCTCCCGAATCCAAAGCGAATTATCTCCGTAGAGCCTACGGTAAACCACATATTCTTCCTTGGTTTCCGAATGAAATGCCACATCCTCAACGATGTAATACTTGTTCTTAAAATGCTTATATATTCCGTGAATTTTTACTTCGCGTTCTTCCATTTGCGCCCTTACCATCCCTCACGCAACAAAGCCAACTTGTCATTAGCGGGGATACTTCTCTGTCATTGTCGGGCTTGACCCGGTTTATATACATTTCTGCATTTGAGTGACTTTTACAGTGATATTTTTGCCGTTTAGTGTGATGTTTTTATTGTTTACAGTGACGTTTTCTCGTACTTTTTTATCTTTCTACCCCAAAAACGTGTTTGCGTACAGCGGCATTTTTGGCATTGAATCTTTACCGTAAAATCTTCCAGCTGCCGTTCTTGTCCGCGCCGAGACGCTGAATGATTTTTTCCTGCTGAAGTTTTTTCATGTTGCGGTTTACGGTTTCCCGTGCGATGTTCAATTTTGATGCGATTTCATTTTGCGTTATACATGGGTTTTCTTTTATCAGGTTCAGTATATCTTCTTGTGTTTGCGTGAGTTTTACAGTGATATTTTTATTGTTTATAGAGATATTTTCGCTTTTTACAGTGACATTTCGTGTGACGTTTTTGTCGTTTTCTTTGATTTCAAGGAAATCTTTTGCCCTGATGTGGAGAAATCTGTTTTTCAGTTCGTTGTGTTCTCCGAGCAGGAGATTCCGGAAGAATTTTTCAAGGAATTCCGGATTTTCATGGATTCCTTTCTGAAGGTTGTTGTAGTTCGCACGGACAAGGGCATTCCTAAAATACCAGGAATTTTCTGCAAAAAGCTCGTTGTCCGCATTGAATCCGAGCGAGCGCAGATATTTTATCGTGAAAACCGCGGTTGTCCTTGTGTTTCCTTCTCCGAAAGCGTGAATCTGCCAAAGACGGGATACAAAGAAAGTTATGTGCTTTACGGTTTCTTCCAGCGTGAGATTTTTATAGCTGAAATGCCTTTCCTGCTCAAAATCGTAGTCGAGCGCGGCTTTAAGCTCAAATGCGGCTCCGTACATTACGGAATCGCCGTCCAGAACCCATTCTTTTTTTGAGATGTCGTAGTCCCGGATTTTTCCCGCAAATTTGAATATTCCGGCAAAAAGTCTTCCGTGAAGCGCAATCAGGTAAGACGGAGAAAAGTTGAACGATTTTTCACTTAAAATCTGCGCGATTCTTGATGAAACTTTGTCGGCTTCTTCTGTGCGTTCGTCGTTTCCTGAACGGTCTGTTTTTGATTCATAATAGCTGTCAATTATGGATGTCGCTTCTGCAACCGAAATTTCGCCGTCGATGTTGCGTTTCGCAGTCTCAAAAAGATATTTTGAGGGTGTTAAACCGTCCACCTGCTGCAGGCCGATTGCCGTAGTCCAGGCATAAGTCTTTTCCTTTTTTGCAGGCTCTGAGTTGCGGATATATTCTTCAAAATCAAGCTCGTAAGGCGATTTTTTCTTGGCCATATTTGGAAAGTCCTAATTTTAGTTTGCAGATTAACAGAGTCTTTCTGCTTGCCTAATTATATTACACAACCCCTTATCTTTCCACCGTAAAAAACGTGTTAGCATACAGCGGCATTTTTGGCATTGCGGTATTCCAGAGTTTCTTGAATTCTTTTGCCGGGATTCTTCTATTATAATGAGGTTCGTTGCAGTTTGAAAGTTCGGCGAGCGATTCGGCGATGAAAAACGACCGTTTCATTCCGTGGAGTTTTGTAAAAGAAGATAAAAATTGAAATTTCGTTCTGAGTTGCCCTGAATGTAACATCTAAAAAAAGCAACATTCTTCTGTCGTAAAACCAAATACCAAAAATAACAAGTAAAGCAGACTTTTAGAGCAAGTTCTCTACTCCACTTTTGAAAGCGTGAGCCGGGCAAGTTCTTTTTTTGTATTGTCCGGGTAAACGTTTATGCTGAATTCGGTGTGAGTGCGGTTCATGCTGGCAGGATATGCCCATTCAATTTTGCGCAGGTGTTTTGTTTTTGCGTTGCGGAATGTCGCGTTCAGTTTGAAGATTTTTCCGTCTGAAAAACTGTCACTCATGTACGAATAAGTTCCGCTGCCTTCCAAAACGTTTTCATTGCCGTCCGAATCTACGGAAACAACTTTCACGCCGCACTTTGATTTTTCGCCGAAAGTGATTTCGTAGCTGTCATCGAATTCGTCAGTCGAAAGAGTTCCAGTCCAGACGCCGGTAAAAATATTCGGCTGGGGAATTTTCTTCACGCATTCAGACGCGAATTTCGGAAGCTGAGATTCGTACTCGTTCCAAAAGTTCAGGCTCATTTTTGCGGAATGAAGAACCGTGCCCTTCTCAACGTCAATCATGCGGGCAGTGATGTAAAGCGGACAGCCCAAAGCCGCCACCGAGCCCACAATTATGCAATCCGCGCCGACTCCCTTTCCCATCTGCTTTGCCGTCGTGATGTCGATGTACGGATTCGCCTGAAAACGGTACTCCGCCATCACCCTGTCAATATTCTTGCGCTCAACAACTGTAACATCGCCGCCCTTCACAAGCTCATGAACAAGCAGGTCGGTCATCGTGGAAACCTTGTCATAATAAGCCTCGTCGTCGCAGTCAAAGTCGAACACCGCAACAGTCTGTGCCGGAAGAACCACCGCCGCCACAAACATTAAAATAGAAAGAAGAACTGATTTTTTCATTGTGCACCTCGTTTTAGTTGGATTAATTGTCTATATAAAAAGCCCGAACGGCTCGAACAGAACTTGTACCATCCTCATGGTCGTAGAGGTTCTTATCACCGTCACTGAACCTCTGCTGCAACGCGTGATTATTATCGGTAGCCGACGAAGACCAGAACCAGTTGTCGCCTGAGATTTTTCCGGGCTTCCTTAGATTCTGATAAATGCAGTTGAGTTCATCCTTGTTTGGCAGATACCAGTCGTCATATCCTCCGCCGCGATATTCACTGCACAAAGTTTTTGCCTCGCTCCAATTTCTTTCGCCCAAGACTTCGCTACATTCATACGCACGGTTACCTTCTATATAAAACACAAGCCCACCGCCTGGACCGATGTCGCCGATTTTCAGTGAAAGACCTTCCACCGCATCCTTTGCAAATTTCGTCAGAATTCCAAAAATATCGTCAATCGAAACAAATTGAACTTTCGCACTTGACAGAACTTTTGCGGTCTTTACGTCAATCAGCGTTGCGGAAAGATACATCTTGCTTCCAAGCTTTATAATCTGACCTCGGTTTATAATTTCCGCACCAGTAGCTGTTCCAAGTTTTACTGTTTTTTCGCTGTTCGCCCAGTCTCCAGATTGAAACTGCATTTCCTTTAAAATCTTGTTGAAATTCGTGCGGTCAACCACAGAAACTTTTCCGGTTGAAACAAGTTCTGCAATGTAAAGTTCAGTTATGGATTCCGCCTCATCGCTGGAAACCGCATTTCCCGTAATATCAAATGTTGCAACCGCTATAGGCTTAGGCGCAGATTCCGCAAAACCACATACAAGTGCGAAAGCGGCAATAATCAAAGTAGATATTAGTTTTTTCATTTTGAATTCTCCTATTTTTCTTATTTTGTAAAATCGTTCTCCTCAAAGATTCATGGATGAGAACTTTTCTTCACGGCAAAGTTTTTGTATTTGCGCCAATTCTTTAAGCTTAGTTTCTTCTATTTGCTTATAAGATTTTTTATCACTAGCACTCTCAAAAAAATCTTGGCATTTTTTCATTCGGTCAATTTCTATAAGTGTATTAAAAAGCCTTCTTGCGTTCGTTTTTTCAAATTTACTGGTTGTAATATGGTCTCGGTTGGAATTATGCATAAGAAGTTTAAAGACATATACATTTTTTCCATTTATTCTTTCTTCTGATTCATAAAATCTTAAAACTTGAAAAAATGCTCCACGCAAAAGAACTTCTTGCTCTTCCCTATATTTAGAAATATTTTCTATATCAACAGCACAAATTGAAGAAACAACAGAATCAGGATAATAACTTTTATAAAGGTCAAGAAAAGTTTTATCCAAACTTGTAACATGAATTTTAAAAAGCACAGGACAAAAACCTCTTACCTTCTCTTCATACGGTCGATGTTTCTGCTTTTCAAAAAACAGTTTTGCAACATCTTGACTCTTGCTACAAGACATAAAACTTAATGGAACTGCAAATTTCTGGCTCTGGATTTGGAGATTTGTTATATTCAGCAAATTTGAAGTTGTATTTTCATCAAGCATCATGCCTCTGTAAATTGTATTTTCAAAATTAGAAAATTCATGCTTTGTTTTCACCAAGTTGTAAAGCTCGATGTTCATACATTCATCAAGGAACGCTGCAGAATCATAAATCTCTTTGTTATGCTCTTCTCTAAAAATCGAATTCATGTATTTAAAAATCGTTTCGTAGCCATCACTAGATGTATAGAATTTTATTAAGTTACACTTTTGCTCTGTGGGAGAATTTTTCTGTAACTCATACCATTCATCATTAAAAAAATCCACATATAGCAAAGATTTTCCGCCTATATGATTTTTAAACAACTCAATAGACTTCTTCCTAAAATTCTTGTCATTCCAGTTTTTCCTAACTTCGAGAATAGAATTTCTTATAAGATTCATTCTTGCTCTTACATCTTCACCAACAAAAAATCCACCATGCTCTAAAGAAAAATTTCCAAAAAAATTATTTACGTTAGTACAGGCACTCTCTCCAAAGCGTTCATCTCTTATAGTCTTGCAGCTCATATCTCAATCTTCCAAAGATCTTCTCTAACAAGATTTTCAGAACATGAAGATGTTGTAACTTTTTCAACTTTTTTTATAAAATCGTTTGGAGAAAAACATCTGAAAACAGCTGCTGTAAAAAAGTCTACTTTTCTTTCATAGTCGTTAATCGCCTCTACGTCATCAAAATAGGCAATCAGGTTATAGCAGTCCGTAAGAAAATTAATTATTATGTTGCTGTATCCTCGGCGATGCAAAATTTTTTCATTCCCAAAGCCATCGCCTTTATCGATATTGGGAAAAAAGAATCTTCCTTGCTCTATAAGTCCAGAAAAACTTGCTTTTGCTTTTTCCAGTTCTTCCTTATTATCTTTTATTACGAGAATAAATTTTAAAAGCTGAATACATTTTTCATACCATTCCAGAATCTGAGTTCTATAGTTCATTGAAATTTCTATCATCTTAAAATGGCGGTCAATAAGATAAAATGCAAAAACAAAAATGCTTAGAATAAAAGAAAACACAGAAACAATAATTTCGCAATTCATACTCAACGCCTCCAATTAAAAATAAAAATCTCAGTAACACGATTGTGTCATTACAAAAGTATATAAACACATTTTTGTTTTGTCAACGAGATAAAAATACAATTGTGTTATCATCTTGAAAATGAATTTTTGGGAAAATGTTGATCAGGAGAGGGAGTTTAAGAACCTTACAAGAAAGGAACTAGCTTACAAGGCAAAATTTTCGCTCAATTCAATTTCGACAGGAATTGCTAGAAACAGTATTCCGTCTGCGGATGTAGCAGTAAGAATTGCAAGAGTGCTTGAAACTACAGTTGAAAATCTAATGAGTCAAAAACATGAAATAACGCATCATCAGGATTTTAATTCAAACGTTCAGGAATCCCTATACACAAAATATCGCAATTTTATAGAAGATTTTGATAAACTTTCCCTGGAAAATCAGAAAGCCATAATCCAAATTGTAACTCAAATTGCACATTAGATAGAAACTCCCCAAAATCACTAAAAAAAATCCGCTTTTTAGAAGTTTTGGAAAACTGGGTAACCGAAGATGTCCGCACCGGCCACAAAAATGAAAAATGGTTCAATGTTATCTGCAAAAAACTTTTCCTATAAAACTCTCACCTTCCCATTCCAAACAAAAAGCAGCCTTCCTCATGCGAAAAAATCACGCCGATTGCCTGCAAGAATGAGTAGACAATCGTGCTTCCCATGAATTTCATTCCGCTTTTTTTCAGTTCCGAGGAGATTGCGTCTGAAAGACCGTTCGTTGACCTGCCTGTTTCGTGAATTATTTTTATGCCGGAAAGAGCGGCTTTTTCCGCAATGTTCTCTGCATTTTCCGTGCCGCCGCTTTCTGCACAGGCGGTTTTACACAAATATTCGTCCAGAAACTTTCTTATAAAATTAAAGAAACTTCCGTACTCAAGGCAAACCGCCCTGAAAATTCTTGCGTTTGAAATGCTTGCCTTTATTTTCAAGCGGTTTCTAACGATTTTGGGATTCGCCAAAAGCTCCGCGATTTTTTCTTCGCCGTAGCCGCAGACTTTTTCAAGGTCGAATCCATCGTATGCAGAACGGAAATATTCCCGCTTGTTCAAGATACATTCCCAGGAAAGCCCGGCCTGAAAACTTTCGAGCGTCAGCATTTCAAAAAGATATTTGTCGTCCGTGCTTTTTTCAGAAAATTTTCCCCATTCATTGTCGTGGTAGGCGACATATTCTGGATTTTTCAGGTTGCACCACTTGCAGCGCGGAAGATTCTTGTCAAAAACTTTTTCCGGTCCTAAGTTTCCGGGCGTCATTTCCACCCTTCCCAGATTTTCACTTCAAGACCGCAGGTAGCGGCGTTTTTTCCGTTGCGGCAAACCGGAAGTTTCAAAAGAAGCTGATTTTCAAAAAGTTTTTCTTCCTTGTCATAGTCATCAATATACGCAAACGATGCGTAATCCTTTGAGTTTTTATCCGCCAAAAGCTCAACCGCTTCTGTCCTGGAGCCGGCCGCACGCGAAACCGATTCCACTACGCTTTCAAATTCGCCGCGGCTCATCTCTTTTTCCTTTAAATCTACAAACTGAAAAGGAATCCTCCGCTCCTTGAACCACATCTGCGCTTTTTTTGTGTCAAAATTTTTTGTTGTTCCAAAAATCTGAATCATGCGGACATTATAGCAAAAAACCGGGATTTTGACTAAAAAAATTGACAGGCATCTCTAAACTTTATTAATATGAGCATAAATGGAAAAAACAAAAATCCTTACCGAACGCCTTATAATCCGCAATTACGAAGAAAAAGACCTTAACGACCTTTATGAATACCTTTCAGATGAAGAAGTTGTGCGCTTTGAACCTTACACAGCAATGAATCTTGACGATGTAAAGAAAAACCTTGAATGGCGAATTTCTTCCGATGAAATATTCGCGCTTGAGCTAAAAGAAAACGGAAAAATGATTGGCAATATTTTTCTTGGAAAAAGAGAATGTGAGACACTGGAACTTGGCTACGTGCTGAACAGAAATTTCTGGGGCAATGGCTACGCATTTGAAGCGTGCAGCGCAATGTGCGGCAACGTTTTTTCAAAAGGCATTCACCGCCTAGAAGCGAACTGCGACCCAAATAATGCCGCCTCGTGGAAGCTCCTTGAACGGCTCGGATTCGTTCGGGAAGGTCATCTGCGCAAAGACATCTACTTTAGAAAAGACAAAAACGGAAACCCGATTTGGAAAGACACCTTTATATATTCAAAGCTAAATGATAGAGAGTGACAGAATAATATCTGGCTATAAATGAAACAAGAGTTTTTTGAACCAAAGATTTAAGCCGGATTGCATTTGACTGTCTCAGGTTTATTTAAATTTCCTGCTGAATGATCCGGCCGTTTTCTTTTTCGGATTTATAAATATCATAAACATAAGCGGAACTTTCAAGATACAAGCCTGTTTCAACATTGTTCAGCTTTGAAAAAGTTTCTGATGTGTAAAGCCGTTGCATTGCCTCAAGAACCGGAACTTTGAAATCTTCCATTATAAAAGAAACAATGTCATCCGTGATATATTCAATCAGCTGTTCCTGCCTAGACATTTTCAACTCCAGTTTTTAAAAGATATGACAACGCTTTTTCAGTATGAAACTAATACTGGTCTGTCAATTTCTTGAATTCCATTTCATTTACCAAAGTTTCAACAGAAATAAGCCCGTCAGAAAACTGCCTGAAAAGCAGAGCCAAATCATCATTTGCAATCGGTCCGCAGACAATATCATAGCGGCTATCAAAATTATTATCGCCTTCAACTGTTTCAATTCTCTTGTAATTCCGGTTTGTGATTACAAACTTCGCCCATTCTTCAGATGGCTTTTCAAAAATCCTGACATTCAAGTTTCCTCCGAAAAGAACTTTTTCATTAAAAGAATAAATATTTACAAAAGGTGTCCTGCCGTACATATTGGAGACACGCAAAGCCATGCGTTCAGCCTGCTCTTTTATACTCGTAAGATAAAATCCTTTTCCAAAGTCCTTGTTCGGTCTGCATTTTGAAAGCTCGATTTTCTGAATATCAACATTTGAACCGTGATAAAGCGTCATTGAATCTTGCCTCCGTTTTTCTGGCAAATCATTGTCATATCAGAAACCGCGTCATCAAAAGAAAGCGTATGCTCAACATCATAAAATTCCGTAAGAAAATCCAACGCCTTGTGCTCCAGCAGATACAAAAATGCCTGAGTTTTGGAAAGCGACTTAGCACGCGCAAATTCATTCACACATGCAACTGTATATCGGATTTGGTTTTGTTCTTGATTTGACATAAGCAGATTCCTACAGAAAAATTATAACACACTTTGTGGTATTGGAAAATAATGCGAATTATTTTGTCTGGTAAATTATAATATCGCCCTTGTTCTCATTTTCCATAATCATTCGGAAGTTTTTCCGTGTATTCGGGCAGTTTGTGCAGCCGATGGACCAATGTCCGTTTTTCTTGTTTTTTCTTTTTATAAGGAATAATACCCTTGTCGATAAATAAATCATCATTTAAACGATACCGAACTTGAATTTTTGCCAATATCATTTCCATATTAACTTTTTTCGAGAGGTAATTTATGAGAATGGTGAAAAAGGCGGCTTATTTGGCATGGCTCTTGTTGGCGGGAGCTTTGTTCGGGATGATTATGGCGGGGTGTCAAACGGACAGTCCTGATTCGGACAACGATAATAAAACTGAAAATCCTAGCGACAATCCGGCAGATAATCCTTCTGGAGGAAACGAAATCGGGTCTGTTTTTGGCGTTTACACAAATCCGAAGACTGGACTGAAATATGCTTTTAATGAAGATGGAACTTATTCTATCAGCAAAAATGACACTTCCATTGAATCAGGAACTTTTAAAAATCAAAATGATGTAACTTCTAATATCCGCGGCATTGTTGCAAGAGCAATGAGAGAACAGAGTGCAAAAAGCGTAAAATACGGATATTTGCTTACTCCTAAAAATATGGGCGGCGCAAAAGCCAGCGAAAAAAATCCCAGAAATTCAAAAATTACTGTAATTAAAACTAAAAATCCGGGTGCAATTTTTGGAAATACTCCGATGTTCACGGAAAAAGATCTAAAGGAAATTGCCGAAAAACCGGCTGTCACGGTCTGGATTCAGGCGGAAAATCTTCCGAAGGTTTCTTACAATGTAACTTCTGACACAACTGTTGAAAAAATTACTTCTGCAATTTCTTCAAAAAATGAAAGCAGCCGATGGTTCAAATATTATTTCGAAAACTGTTCAGAAATTTCGCTTAATGTAAATTATGGAAGCGACACAAAATCGTTTGATGTTGCAAATTCTACAGTTTATATTTCAAAGGACAAAAATATTCTTACAGAAAAACCGGAAAACTTTACTTTTGATGAAAATTACAAGAGTTCTTCTAACAAATTATATTTAATGGGAACTTTTGGTTATCAAGATGAGGCTGACAATGCAGAACAAATCCAATGGAAAGCAATAGACGGATTTAATGATTTTAAGGAAATTGACAAAAATATTTACAAGTTGAGCATGTATCTTCCGCAGAATATTTACGGCTTCAAAATTTCTATGCCAGGATTTGCTTATGACTACTGTATTCCATTTGACGTTAAAAGTTCTGTTCCAAAAAATGAATGGTTCAATGTTATAAAAAGTTATTATAATGTCTGGTATGGCAAAAATGGAGCACTTGCAACTGGCGGCGGCTATTACAATTTCTTTCTGGATTTGTCTGACGAGGCGAACCCGATTATGCTGATTGCCACAGATGAACAGAGCGACAAAGTTGTTGAAGACGCAAACTTGTACGTTGTCGGTGATTTTACAGGCTGGAAATTTGACGAAAAATATCAGCTTGCGGAAACTGAAAAAGGAAGCGGAATTTATTCTTTGAGAGAATCTGTTGAAATTCCTGTGTCTAAAGATGGAAACCCGCAAGGCTTTTCAATTTCTGATAAAACCTGGGGAGCAATGACCGGATCATATGGTCAAAATTGGACAAGAACTGAAGACATTAAACTCTTAGAAAATCAATATATTGATGTAGATGAAACTTACGCAACAAGAACACAAAATTATAATCTGGAATACTCGTTTGACGGAACTTACAATTTCTATCTAAATATAAATACTTCTCAGCTAAAAATTGAAAATCCAAACGCTTCTACTCCGGAACAAAAACCAGAGCCGAAAATTGCAACTATTTATTTTTATGATTCAAATGGAGATTTAACCAATAAAACACACAATGCAAAAGTCGGAACACAGATTACAGAAGAAATCCTGAATAAATACTCTTCTGAAAGCGATATTTTTGGCTGGTACATCAAAGACACAAATAAAAAACTTGAATTGCCGTTTACAATCACTTCTGATTTGGATATTTATCCAAGACTTGCGACAACATTTGCAGGTGGTTGGGTAAAAAATTATCTTGGTGAAATAACTGTAGAACCTGGCAATTTTTATATGTGCAAAATAAAAGGACACACTGTAACAGAATTGAACGGTTGGACTGATTTTGCAACAGATAATGCCGACTCATACGGTTCAAGTGAATTTAGAATTGCCGCAGATTCAGAATTTACAATCACATCTGTTTGCCACGCTTATAATTCCGGTTATGCTAATATGTCACTAAAAATGGCAAACGATGCAAAAGTTCTGATTGATTCTGTTAGATTTGACAAAGTAACATTGGCTGATGACTCTGAATATGGTCTTTCTTATGGTGATAATAAATGGGAAACTCTTGTTGCTTCAAAAGAAACAGGAAATCTGGAATGTACATTAACCTTGGCTGCAAAAGACAGCATTAAAGGAAAATTCTATAATTATACCCACGATATAAATCTTCTTTACAATTCGATAGCTCATGTTTCAAATGGACTGGAACTTATATGCGAAGATGACAATTCATTTACAGTGAAAAACACAAGTTACGACACAGATTTGAATGTTACATTCTCTATGAATCCAACAACACTGAAAGTTAGCCTGTTTCTAAAAGATTTTACGCAGCAGATTGAACTGGTTGGCGGCAATGAAGAAAATGTGATTGGAACTTATGATGTTGAAGCTGGAAATTTTTATAAGTGTACGCTTAGTGGTATTAGCGATGTTTCTTTTACTATCGATGGAATTTTAAGAACAGAAGAAAAAGATTCTATAGGCCAAGATTCTAGTTATACATCAGAACCTTTTACACTTGAAACATACTGTTACGCTTACAAAAAGGGCAAAGTTTCATTTATTCTAGAAACTACAAAACCCGGAACAATTTCTAGCAAACCAGTCACTTTTGAAAAAATCGCACTTAATGAAGAAATGTTTGCACTCTTTACTCTTAACTATAATGACGGTTTAAAATCTGAAAAATTTAAGCCTAATGCAGAAGATTCTTCAAAAATAGAGTGCTCATATTTCTTGGGAGCAAATAACAGTTTTGAAGGTAAAATTTACAATTGGATTTACAACCTTTCTTTGCTTTCCAATGCAATTGATTCTTACCCAAATAAACTCACTTTGTCTGAAAAAGGAGATAATTTAGTCATAAAAAATAATACTGACACTGATTTGAACTTGACATTCTCGTTAAACACAGGAACTCGAAAAGTTACATTGACAACAGAAGAAATTTCTGCGCCGGAATTTAATGGAAATTGGTATTCCTATGAAATTGATACAACAAAAATTTCTGATGAAACTATTTCATTGATTTTTAATGAAACTGAAGTAAATGAAATTAAAAATGAATTTAATACAAAAATACAATCTCTTAATATTACGAATGTCCCAAAAGAAGGTGCTGTTTATTATGAATGGCAAAATTCTTCTGCAGCATATTATAAATCCACAAGAACGGATAAACCAGAAACAAGCATCGAATCTGGAAAATTAAAAGTTTTTGTCTACACAGACGCAACTGCTGCTGACTTGCACTTATATTATTGGTCTGAATCCTATAATCCACTTGACTGGCCTGGTGTTACCATGACACCTGTTTCAACATCTGCCGGAGAATAAACTCTCCCCTGACCACAAAACCGCCGTTTATTGAAATCCATTCTTTCCGGCGGTTTTGTGGTTTTCTTTTTATGTTTTACAACAAAATAAAAAAGCTGTGATATAATTTTACAGTTTGGCAGAGAGTTTTTATTATATGTTTGCTTATGTAAAATCAAAAAAACTAAAGAAAAAAATCTAGTCTGAACAAAATTATGAAAAATCTCGTTTATCTTTTATTGCTTCTTTCCGCTTTTCCTGTTTTTTCGCGAACCGCTGTTTCCTGGCAGCAGCAAGTAAAAAATATCTTCTATATAATAGATAAAAAATCAAACTTGCAAGTTGAAGACGGCTCTGATGGGCTGGGCACAAACGCCATCAACGAAATTATAAAAAACGGAACTCAGATTAAAGATGAATTCAGGTTTTCGCCGGGCTTTGTGAACGGAACGCTTTGGGTTTTGATTCAAAAAGATTCTGATTTTACTGATGCAACAAACAGTCAAAACTTTCAGATTTTGGACTTAGGGCCGGAGCTTGTTGACCGCGCCGAGCTTTTTGTTTTTTGCGGCGAAAAATGGCAAAAAGCAGATTCCACCGGACGGCAGGTAAAAAATTCAGAAAAAAGCATAAAATCCTGGCGAAGTTTTGTTCAGATTCCAGAACAGAATGCCGGCGACGAATTTTTTGTGCTAAAAATAAAAAGTTCCGATTCAATTTCGCTGGTTTTCAGATTTTTTGAGCTTTCAACTTTCTTTGCCCAGACCGAAAAATTTTCTTTTATTCATATAATTTTTGTAGGATTGATGTTTCTTGCGTTTTTTACGCTCCTGCTGTTTTTTGTAAGTTCAAAAGAAAAACTCTTCCTGTATCTTAGCCTTATGAGCCTTTGCTTCTGCCTTTATCAAGCCGCAATGAAAGGTCTTGGCTGCACTTATATCTGGAACAGAAGCTGCGATTGTCTGTTTTTTTCAAGATTCAGTTATGTTGTCTGCTGCATAGGCTTGCTTTTTTCGCAGATTCTGTTTCTTCAGAACATTTCGTTCAATAAAAACGGAATTTTCTACAAATCAATCCTGCGCATTCTTTCCGCAACCTGCCTGGTTTCAGTTGCGCTGTATGCGTTTGTCAGAAATATTAAAATTTCATACATCACAACTATCTGCTTTTTGATTTTCGGATGCCTTTTCTGCTCGGTGATTATGTTTCTTTCAGCAATCAGAAAAAAATCCATTCCAGTCCTGCTGATTTGTTCATGGATTCCGCTTTTTGTATACATAGTTTTCAGACAGTCGCTGCACTTGCTTCGTCTAAAATACAATGTGAATTCTTATTTGGCGATTTTTGACAACGACTATTATTTTGGCTACGACATCTGCTTTATTTTTCACATATTCATCTACAGCCTTAGCATTTTTATAAAACTCCGGCAAAAAAATCTTGAATTCAATATGTACCGCGAGTCTTCATATTTTTTAAAGGCATCGGCGCATGAACTGCTTGCCCCTATAACTTTGATTCAAAATTCCTTTGAAGAACTGGAACGCCAGAACACCCATGAAAAACCCGGCGAAAAAGGCGCATCGGGGGGGGGGAGCAGACACCAGCAAAATCCAGAACAGATTTTTGCTTATTTAAAATCCGTAAAAGGGAACATTTCGCGGCTTAAAAACATTGCGCTAATGGTAAACTCCCTGGAAGAACAGGAACAGGATATTCAGAAAGTTTCCAGGCTTTGCAAGCCGATTCGCATTATGCAGATTTTTCAGCAGGTTATGGACAATTTTATTCCATATTCAGAATTCAAGGGGATTGAAATAAATTATTTTTCGTCCTGCTCTGAAAAAACCTGTGTTTCAGTCTTTCCGCTTTTTCTGGAAACGGTTTTTACAAATCTTATAGACAACGCCGTTAAATATTCTGTTGAGAACGGAAAAATCAGCATAAACATTGAATATAATGAGCAGAAAAACGAGCTTGTTTATCAGGTTTCTAATTTTTCAGAAAATATTCTTGGTCAAAATCTGGAAACGCTTTTTTCTTTGGGCGCAAGAGGTAAAAATGCCGCGGAAAATATACGCGGGCTTGGAATAGGGCTTCATCTTGTAAGAAGAATCTGCAGGCTCTACAATGGAAGTTGCTCGGCTTTTTGCATTCCTCTTGAAGATCCTTTGGAAAACAAACTTGAAAATCTTGGCGGAAATCTGCCTAAGAACAAAAATTCCACTGAGCTGTGCAAAGTTGTTTTTGAAGCAAGGCTAGCCCTTCTGCCCTACTCGCCTGAAACCAGCGAACTTTTGAAAAATGACCGCGCAAACGGCTACAATAAAATTCTTTCTGAAAAAAAATCCTTAAAAAACGACGCGCAGGAATCAGAACTTAAGAATCTTATGCAGAACAACCTGATTCTTATTGTTGAAGACAACATTGCCCTGCTTAAAAATATTGCTGAACTTTTAAAGCCGTACTGCCCGGTAATTACCGCCACAAACGGAAAGGATGCTATCTGCAAAATCAAAAAAAATGCGCCGGACTTAATTATTTCTGATATGGTCATGCCGGTTATGGGCGGAAAAGCGTTCTTTGACTTCTGCCGCGGCGATGAAAACCTTAAAAACGTGCCTTTTCTGTTCCTTACCGGTGTTCAGGATGTCGCGCTCAAAAATTCGTTTATAAAACAAGGCGTTGTAGACTACATTTTTAAACCTTTTTCGCAGGAAGAGCTGCTATTAAAGATTTATTCAATTCTGTCTTTATGCGTGAATGTCCGCAAGGACTTTGCAAGAACAATCACAGATTTTGTAAACAAATCAACGGCGAGCGGAATGCACAGAGGCATTTCTTTTATGGAAAAAGAGCCGGAAGAAAATCATATTTCCCAGAAAGAAAAGCGGCACGAATATTACAAAACCTTTAACCTTTCAAAACGTGAAGTAGAAATTTCAGAGCTTCTGTACGAAAACCACAGCAACAAGGAGATTGCAGAAACACTGTTCATTGCGGTAAGCACGGTTGCAACCCATATACAGCATATCTACGAAAAATGCGGCGTAAGAAACCGCAACGAATGGATTCGTCTTATGAGCGGCGGCTAAAATAAATTTTTATTCCACCATAGAATCTATGATTTTCCAGCCGGAACATCTTTTATAGTTTCGGTTTGGAAAGGTTTGGTTCTGGTTCCACGGCCGGTCAAAAACCATAACCTTTAGCTCTGGCAGATGTTCAAAAAATTTAAACGCGGCCGGAGAATCTTCCACCGCAAAGTCAAAGCGCATTTTATAGAAATCTTCAAGCTCAAGATTAAAACTTGCGCCTTTTATAAAATCCCTGCCGTATTTATTCAGGCAGTACAATCCTACCCTTTCTAGTCCATGCTGATTAAGCCATTTTCGGGACGCGTCATAAGAGTCGAACGGCCGTCCTGTAATTATTTTTACATCATGCCCTTTGTCAATCCAGCCGTTAATTGTTTTTATCGCTCCAGGAGTTTCTTTATATGACAAAAGAACTTCCGGTCTGTGCCCCAGAATCATCATCCTGTCGTACTGTTCATCCGTTAAAGAAAATGTTTTCTGCAGGTTAAAATTTGAAATCTGCTCGTACGGTATGTTCACCCCGAAGAGTTCTTTTGCAAGGTCAGAAAAGTAACGCGCTGTTTCGCAAAGGCAATCATCAAAATCGACATAAATATTCATTCTTAAAATATACCACGTATTCTGGCTTTACAGGGAAAAATTCGGATTTTATATTGAATTCATCCTTACAGATATTTTTTCATTTCCTGCCCTTCTACTCCGGCGTAAAGTTCAACAAGAGGCTTTGCCGGGCTGCAGTTTATTTTTTGCAGAAGAACTTCTTCTATCTGGAAAAATCCTACATCTGCGCTCATGTGGACTTCGATTTTAACCGGTTTTTCTTCGCCGGTCAGAATCTTTACGCTTTCAATTGAATTTGCTGAATACTTATGGATGTCGCCAACGCTCGGCTTTGCGTTGATTTCCATAGGAATCCGCGCGCGGCCTTTTGTCATGTCGCAGCCGTCGGCAATCAAAATAAGACCGGCTTCAATTGAATGAATTTTTCGTGTTCCCATGTGCCCTACGATTCCTTCCATTGCCATTGAGCGAATTGTTATTTTTCTTTTCAGGTCTTTTGGCTTGGCAAGAACTGCATCAAGTATTTTGTTAATGACCGGCAATGCAAGAATACCGGAATAAAGCTCGTGGTCCTGGCGCGCAATCGTCATTCCAAAATCGTGCAGAAAACTTGCAAGTATTACGGCGGTTACGCTGTCTGCAAAAGTTCCAGCTTCCTCCTGCTCCAGGCTGGTTTTTATTCCTTTTGAATGAAGAATTTTCAGCATTTTAAGGCAGTTGCGGCAAACCGTACGCATATGAACCGGTCCGTGGTCGTTGAACCCAAGCCGGATGATTGAAACATTGTTCGCATAATCCTGAACCGCCTGAATTTCCGGGTCATCTATCAGGATTTTTACAACCTGCAAAGGCAAGTCGTCTTTTTCCGGCATAATTTCAATAATCTCTTTTGTAAGCGAAACAAGCTTCTGGTCTACTGAAAGTTCTTTTGGCGATTTCATAAATCCTCCTATTTTCTACTTTAGCCGAATTTCGAGTTTTTTATTGAATCCGTAAATTGAATGAGCGGGAAGAAAAAGAAAGCGGCAACCGAGCCATTCTGAGCGATAGCAAGCGATTTTGAAAAAAATCGCGCAGTCTGATACTTTGTACGCAAAGTACGATAGCTTCGCTATCTACCGAATTGACGCGCTTTTTCTGGTAGCTCATTCAATTTTTGTGCTGAATTTATAAAACTCGACATTCGGGCTAAATAAAAAAACACATCTTTGCTTCTATTATAACCATAAAAACAAAGATGCGCTTGCTTTTTAGCTGCTATTTTTAGCCCGTGTTTTCAGCGTTTCAGACTATTTTTCTGATTTTACGCTTACAGGAGTCCATTTCCAGCAGAGCGGAATGCTGAACTTCTGGAGGCCGCCGTTATCTTTCTTGTCTTTGAATGTGAACCGAACGCCGGCCTGAACGGAACCCATTTTTTTAGGCAATTTGTACTCAACGCTTGGGTAAATAACTGTTGTTGTTGAATAATCTTCTCCCAATAGTGTTGAAAGTTTCACATCGCCTTTTACCTTAAGGTTTTCTGTCGCAGAATATGAGGCGGCAACGCGTGTATAGAATGGATAAACTTTATCGCCATCAGAGTTTTTGTATTCTTCTGTCTCGCCGTCTTTTACATATTCGTTTGTAAGAACTGAAACAACATCAGCGGCCACATTGATTCCTGCATCCTTGAATGTATAAGCTGCAGAAGCCTGAAGCGCGTGCTTTGCAGGGAAAACATCATTGGCATTGTAAATGTAGCCTGCGTTCAAAACAAGATTTTCTACACTGCCAAGTCCTGCAAAAATACCGAACGTCCTGTCGTCGCTTGTTATGTTTTTCAAGGTCGTGCCGATTTTTACAGTATCCGGAATAACAAAATCCGCGCCAAAATTAAGTCCGAGCTTATCAAGATTGTCTGCCTGAGAGTCTCCTGCCCAGTTTGCGACAAACTTGAATGTGTTGAACTTAGCGGTAAACGCCAGACCAGATTCCGCCATCTTTCCGGAAGAATATGTATCGTCCGCGGCAGCAAGGTAGGCGGCAGAAACTCCGTATTTTGTAAAAAAGTCGTTTCCTGCGGCAAACTGAATCTGTTCAACTGGAGTAAAGCGCGCGAATCCACGAAGGCGCAAAGAACCATTTTTTCCGCCAAGATCGATTTTATAAGCGTCTTTTACAGTAACTTCACCAGCATCATCTTTTTCCGCAGTCGCAGTATGTTTTGAATTGCTGAACTCCAAACGTAAACGTCCGTCGATTTTTTCAGAAGAATAATCGAGCTGCAGCCGTTCGCTTACATTTGCAATAGATGATTCAAATTCATCGCTTTCATCTCTGTCTGTTGTAGCCGGGTCATCATCTTTTCTTGACCACGACATAAAATCATTTCCCCAGATATTATCTTCGTTTCCGCCAAATGTGCTGCTCAAAGAAATATCCGCGCTTGCTAAAGATGCCGCCAGCAATAACGCCGCGCCGCCAATCAATGTCTTTTTCATATTGACTCCCATAAAAAGTCAACAAACAAGTCGACTTTCTTAAATTACTAATTCATGGCAGCAAGAGCTTCGTCAGCAA
>OCKZ01000021.1_pt1 | contig 44690 bp, 30 predicted proteins | sample 1495951 | NCBI WGS metagenome assembly OCKZ01 (sample SAMN03418277, study PRJEB22391) | human gut metagenome | biome: human-gut; feature: organic feature; material: feces | host: Homo sapiens | place: Tanzania | collected 2013-01 | reverse complement strand
AATTCGGGTGCTCCGCACTTTAATTAATTCAATCGCCAAAAATCTTCACAAATTGCAAATCTGCCTACGCTTTTATTCTTTTTACAAAAAAAACCGGCATTCAGGCTAAACAGCGGCGTTCCTATCAGCAGATTTTATAATCAATAGCGGGACTTATAAAATCATCTTGGACAGCCGCAACAAATTTCATTGGTTCAACGCAGACTGAACAGCAGCGATTCCGTAAAGAGCAGCAGTCTCGCAGCGTAAAATATTTCCCGGAAAATGAACAGCGTAAAATCCCGCAGAAATCAGCGCATCAATTTCCTCCGGACTTATTCCGCCTTCGCAGCCAACTGCAATCGCGATTTTTTTTATTTTTTTGTTTTTTTCAGAGTCAAAGATTTCTTTTAAGGAGACAGTTTTTTCACTTCTTTCCCAGAGCGCAACAGCAACGTTCTTTTCCTCGGCAGAAAGTGAAGAAGTGTTTTTTTTCCAGAATAAAACCGCTTCTTCCGTAGTAAGCGGCTCCAGAATCTCAGTTTCAACAGGAGAACCGCTCTGCTGCCGCGCCTCCCGGACAATCCGTTCAAGCCGCTCTTTTTTTGAATGTTGCATTGAAAGAACATTCTGCTTTTGCGAAAATTCCCCTGAAACCGGAATAACGAACTTTACGCCGCATTCAGTCGCCTGCCTTATGATTTGTTCCATTTTTACAGGCTTTGCAATGTACTGAAAAAGAAAATATTCCGTGTCCGGCAGGGATTTCTGAATTTCCTGCGCTTTTGTTCCACGCGTAATGTCATCATCACAGGAATTTTCTGTTTTTTCCGGATTTCCACATACCTGGACAAGAATTTCCCTGGAATTTTCGTCTATCTTGCATACAGTTGTATTCCGCAAAGTTCCATCAGAAAAGCGGACAGCCAGCATATCTCCGGATTTTAATCGCAGGACCTGCCTAAGATAACGAAAGTCTTTCCCATAAATGCGAAGAAACCCCTTTTTATCAGGAAATTCAGAAGAAATAAACTGACGCATTATTCAGCCTTTTTTGAATTTTCCGCTTCTTCCCGCTGTTCCGCAGCCTTTTTTGCCTCTGCTTCCGCCTGAAGCTCTTTCAGCGTTTTTGTTGACTTAAGAAGCGCCTCAAAATCTTCAGTGCCATTCAAAAGCTCAAGCGCGGCATTCAGCTGAATATCGTAATCAAGGTCGTAAAGAGCAGTCGGCTTTGTCCTGTTCACCTGGATTCTTATAATCCGGCGCAACAAACGAGAATCAAGGCTGTATTCTTTTTTAAGCTCTTCTGCGTAGGCTGCAATCTCCTTTTCAGTCATATCCGGGTGCTCTTCAACATACGGAACAATCACATTCGCTTCCAGCAGGCTTGAATAATTCTGTTCATCATCCTCCGTAAGCTTTGGATACAGAACTTCTTTATCCGGCTGAATTCCAACCTTATCGATGTTAGTATCGCTAGGCGTGTAATAGCGGGCAACCGTCATCTTGACTTCTTCGCTTGCGCCCAGCGGAATCACCTGCTGAACAGAACCTTTTCCGTAGCTTTTTGCTCCAACAAGATATGCAAGGTGATTGTCTTTCAACGCTCCGGCAACAATTTCCGATGCGCTCGCAGAACCCTGGTTTATAAGCACAACCATAGGAATTCCGCGGAGCTGAGTTTTATTCTTGCTCGCCTTGTAAACCGCATTTTCAAAATCAAGGCGGCTTTTTGTCGTAACAATCGGGCCTTCATCAATAAATTTATCCGCAACAGCAACTGCGCTTGTAATAAGTCCGCCAGGATTGTCGCGCAAGTCAATAACAAGATTTTTAAAATTCTTATCTTTTTTAAATGAATTCAAAGCGTCCTGAACGCGTTCTGGAATATCAGGAGTAAACTGAATAAGGCGCATATAGCCTGTATTTCCAATCATTCCATACTTTACAGTAGGAATTTCAATCAGCGCGCGCACAAGCTCCACCGTAAACTTTAAATTTTTACCGCGAAGGATGGTTACCTTGACAGACTCGCCGACTTTACCGCGAAGATGCTTCAAAACCTCATCCATTGTCATAGATTCCGTCGGCTTGCCGTTAACTTCTATAATATAATCACCTGCAAGAATTCCCGCCTTTGCTCCTGGAGTGTCTTCAATCGGAGAAGCCACTTCAACATAAGCAGGCTTGTTCGGCTTTGACTCAACCGGTTTTGAAATGGAAAGCCCTACTCCGCCAAAAGAGCCGTTAGTTGTATCTGAAAGGTCACGGATTGTCTCTTCATCAAGATAAGAAGTGTACGGATCGCCCAATGAATCCATCATTCCTTTCATCGCTCCTTCATAAAGAACTTTTGGATCCACCTCATCAACGTAGTTCTGAAGGACGAACTGGAACATTGAATCAAATTTATTCAGATATGCAAATTTTTTAGAACTGCTGGAATTTGCCGGCGACTGGGCAAAGCACTGGGAAGAAAATACTGAGATTATAAAAAATAAAAAAAACAAATTGAACTTGTGTTTTAGATTATGCACTGTTAACTCCATAAAAAGTCAACGAGAAAATTTCAATTTCCGATTTGACTTTTTATGCCCATTCACAATGAAATGAGAATGGGCCGTTGATAAGAAAGTTTGCAACGCAAACTTGTGAATAAAAACTTTGACGCTATCTTAGGCAAAGTTTTTATTACACTCTCCTTATAAAACTCCGCGTTAGCGGCGAGCCATGGATGGCGAGAATTACAGTTTGCGAAAGCAACGCTTGAGCAAACTGTAATGATAAAAATTACACGGATGTAATTTTTATCATGCCTCCATAAAACAATTATATCATAAATTTATTTCTTTTTATATCGCATAGCGCGCTTAAAATGTTTAAAAACTCAAGTCATCTGTGTTATAATGTAAGCATGCAAATTCTTCCTATAGCAAGCGGAAAAGGCGGAGTCGGAAAAAGCCTTTTATCAGCAAATCTCGCAATTGCGCTTGGCCAGGCCGGTAAAAAAGTAGTTCTGTGCGACCTGGACCTTGGAGCGTCAAACCTTCACCTTGCAATCGGGCAAAACGTAAAGACCAGAAGCATTGGCACTTACCTTACAGACAAAACTGAATTTAAGGACATAATTGAACCGACAGAATACGACAACGTAAGTTTTATCGCCGGAGACAGCCAGATACCAGGACTTACAAGCCTTAAAGCGGCGCAAAAAGCAAAGCTTCTCAGAAATTTCCGCAGCATAGACGCTGATTTTCTTATTCTTGACCTGGGCGCAGGAACGCATCAGATTATTCTGGATATGTTCCTACAGTCGCCGCAGGGAATTCTTATAACCGCGCCGACAGTAACGGCAACGCTGGACGGATACCTTTTCCTTAAAAACTGCGTATTCAGGCTTATGTATACAACCTACAAAAAAGGAACTGCCGGACACGAACTCCTTGAGCAGGTAAGAAAAAATTCCCAGCAGATGAAAAGCCTTTACATTCCGCAGATAACCCAGACTCTGGAAAAAATCGACCCGGAAAACACAGGGCTTTTTAAAGCCAGGATGAAGCAGTTTTGTCCCCGCCTTGCGCTGAATATGATAGAAGACCCGAAAGATGCGGCAAGCGCAAGCAGAATCCGCAACTCATGCAAGCAGTACCTTGGGCTGGAAATAGAATACCTTGGACTCATGTTCCGCGACCAGCTGCAGGAGAAGGCGCTTTCCTCAAGGCTTCCTGTAATAATTTACAAACCAAAAAGCGTGCTTTCGCAGGCAATCTACAGAATCGCAGAAAAAATATGCGCGGCAGAGCCACGGTATTTTGACAAAGCGTTTTCATCGGCAATTGACACGGCAGGTTCTTTTGACAAAATAAACGACGAGGCCGCCGAAGACTTTGCGCTAAAGCTTTCAGGAATCGACGATTTGATTGGAAGCGGACAGCTTTCCACCGGAGAATTAATCGAAATGATTAAAACGCAAAATTACGAAATCACTCAGCTGAAAAAAGAAAATATTCTATTAAAATCAAAAATAGTAAAAGCCGCTCAACAGGGCTTTAAACTTTAAGGACGAAAATATGTTTTTATTTATCAACTATCCCTCCTGGATTCATCCGGAAATTTTTCCGGGAGTTCCTGTTCTAGGACTTTTGCGCTGGTACGGTCTTATGTACATTTTTGCGTTTGCAACGGCATTCGCAGTCTTAAAAAAACAGCAGAAAGAAGGACTTCTTGACTCGCTGGACCACAAAGCGTCAGAAGACGACATTTTTAGCTTTATTACAAGCGGAATCATATTTCTTCTGATTGGCGCGCGGGTATTTTCCGCGTTTGTCTACGACACCAGCGGAATTTACAGGCAAAAACCGTGGCTCATTTTCTGGCCGTTCAACTCCAGCGGTCAATTCACAGGACTTGCCGGAATGAGCTACCACGGCGGCGTAATCGGCGGAATCCTTGGAATGATTCTCTGGTGCATAAGAAGAAAAAAATCTTTCACAAAGTGGAGCGATGCCATGGTAACGGCAATTCCGCTTGGCTACACATTCGGACGGCTGGGAAACTTTTTGAACGGCGAGCTTTACGGAAGAATCACCGCAAAGCCGTGGGGAATGATTTTTCCGGACGCAGAACGATTTTCCGGTTCTCTTGAATGGGTCCAGAACTTCGCAGAAAAAATCGGGCTTACAATAACAGGCTCGCTGGTGAACCTTCCGCGGCATCCAAGCCAGCTGTACGAGGCATTTCTTGAAGGAATCGTTCTCTGGCTGATTTTATGGCTTTTGAGGAAACACAAAAAATGGGACGGAATGATGGGCGCAATCTATCTTTCCGGTTACGGTTTTTTCAGATTTGTACTAGAATATTTCCGCGAGCCGGATGCAGATTTAGGCTACAGGATTGCCACAGACGCTTCCGCTCCGATATACACAAACACATCGCTTTTAAATTTTTCAACAGGGCAAATTCTTTGCTTTATTATGATTTTAGGCGGAATTCTTTACGGTCTTGCAACATTTTTAATTGCAAGAAAAAAGAAACTCAGAGGATAAACGATGGCTTACGAAGTAACGGCAACTCGCCGGCGGCCGCAAAAGTTTGAAGACCTTGCGGGACAGGAGTTTGTTGCAGAAACATTAAAAAATTCAATAAAAACCGGACAGATTGCGCACGCATACCTTTTTACAGGACCACGCGGCTGCGGAAAAACTTCTACAGCCAGGATTCTTGCAAAATCGCTGAACTGCCAGAATTCCAGCGGGCCGACCTGTACTCCTTGCGGAACTTGCGAATCCTGCAGGGCAATCACAAACAGCTCCAGCATGGATGTAATAGAAATCGACGGCGCCTCTACAAACTCTGTAAACGACATCCGTCAAATCAGAGATGAACTTATGTTTCCGCCCGCAAGCTCCAGATACAAAATTTACATAATCGACGAAGTCCACATGCTTTCAACAGGCGCTTTCAACGCGCTCTTAAAAACAATCGAAGAGCCGCCTGCCCATGTAATTTTTATATTCGCCACAACAGAGCTTCAAAAAGTTCCGGCAACAATAAAATCACGCTGCCAGCAGTACAACTTCAGGCTTGTCGCGACAGAAAGACTTAAAAACCTTCTTTCCGACGCCTGCCGGGAAATGAACATCCAGGCGGACGATGAAGCGCTTTACTGGATTGCAAAGGAATCAGGCGGCTCTGTACGCGACTGCTACACGCTTTTTGACCAGATTGCCGCATTCAGCGAAAGCCACATAACCTACGAAAAGATACGCGACAAACTTGGACTTTTAGGCGTTGACCGTTTAAATTCAATTTTTGAAGCCTGCGCGCAGGGAAAATCAGAAGAAGTCCTGGCGCAGCTCGACGACTTTCTTCAGTCAGGAATTTCAATTGAACAGCTGATTTCAAACAGCTCCGAATATTTAAGAAGCCTGCTTCTTCTAAAAAATGGAATAAAAAAAGAAAGCCTGCTAGGCCAATCACCGGAAAGATACAGCCAGCTGGTTTTAGACGCGTGGAATTCCATACAGACAGAGCGCGCGGTTTCAATTTTCCTGCAGCTTTACCGCGACATACGCTATTCGCTTTCTCCAAGATACGAACTGGAACTTGCTTTTTCGCGGCTTTGCTGGCTTACACAATACGTTTCTCCGAGCGAAGTAAAAACCGCAATCGACCAGGCAAAAAATCTGCTTCTAAATGGAAATTCTGCAAATTTTTCCGCGCCGGCTGATTCACCAGAACAAAAAAACTTTTCCCGGAACGAACAAATGCCGGCCTCGCCACAGCCCGAAATAAAACAGGGACAAACAAATGCGCATCCTTTTGCAGAACCGGAACAAAATCAAACTGCGCCAAGCGGAATGAAACTTTTTTCCGGACTGATTCAGCAGCAGGAGCCTGACACAAACCCTTTTCCTGATGGCGGAGCCTTGCCGCCTGAAAAATCAAGGCCGAGCCAGATTTTTTTCAGCGGCAGCACGGACGTTCTCAATGACCCGGAATATTACGACTCTGGAAATCCGGAGGATTCTTCAGACATCATCGACGATTCAGAGCCGGAACCAGTTTTTTCAGACGAAAACAGGGAAGAAGAAATTGCAAATTCGTACGAGGAACAGGAAAAGGACGGAAACGACGAAGCGGAACAGTTTTCTTATGAAGAGATTCACCGCAGCGATGAACTTTTTACCGCACCGGACGGATTTTCAATCTCAATCGGAAAACTTTTCAGCCAAACTGTCGCAGAACTTTCAATAACAAATCCAATGCTAAGCTCGACTTTAATGCAGACCGGAGCATGGACATTGAAAGAAAACAAAATTTTCACGACAATTGAATCGGAATTTCAGAAAAACACAATAATAAACGGACTGGAACAGTTAAAATCAACATTAAAAAACTTTTGCCATGCCGAAATTGATTTTCAAATTTCCTTAAAAGAAAAAAAAGACCCCGAAACGGAACAGACTGAACTGCCGGTTCAGGTGAAAATTCTTTTGGGCGCTTTTAAAGGACGCGTAGTCGGCGGAAAAAAATAAAAAAAGGGGAACAATATGATGAATCCATTTGATTTACTAAAAAATTCAGCGGCGCTAAAAGAACAGGCTGAAAAAATTCAGGCAGAAATGGCCGCTCTTACCGCGGAAGGCTCTGCCGGCGGAAAAATGGTTACAGTAAAGCTGAACGGAAAATTTGAAATGCTGGAAATTCACCTTGACCCGCTCTGCGTTGACAACCGCGACATAAAAATGCTAGAAGACCTTATTGTTGCGGCCCACCGCGATGCAATTTCCAACATCCAGGAAAAACTGAAGGAACAGTCAACTTCTTTGCTGGGCGGCTTAAACATTCCTGGAATGGGACTTTAAAATGAGCGTAATCGACGATTTGACCGCAAGTTTTTCAAGGCTTCCCGGAATAGGAAAAAAGAGCGCCTCCAGAATTGTGAATCATCTTTTAAAAGCCGACTCAATGTACGTTCAGAATTTTTCAAGGCAGCTTGGCGAGCTTCAGCAAAAAATAAAGCCTTGCTCAGTCTGCGGATTCTGGACGGAAACAGAAACCTGCCCAATCTGTTCAAATCCTTTGCGCGACAAAAGTATTATCTGTGTTGTGGAGCAACCCCAGGACGTGCAGACAATTGAAAGCGCCGGAAATTTTTCAGGGCTTTACCACGTTTTGGGCGGAGTAATCGCGCCGCTGGAAGGAATAGGACCTGACCAGCTGAACATCGCAAGCCTTGTAAACAGAATCCAAACCGGCGAAGTAAAAGAAATAATAATCGCGACAAATCCGACTTTTGAAGGCGACGCAACCGCGATGTACCTGCAGAGACTTTTGAACGAACATTCAGACGTAAAAGTAACACGCCTTGCGACAGGAATTCCTGTAGGCGGAGACTTGGAATACGCCGACAAACTGACGCTCGCCCGAAGCTTCAGAGGCAGGACAACGTTCTAGAAATACCGGCTTACCCCAACTCCAAAAATGTGCTCCTGAAAATATTTGTATTGCGCAAAAATTTCCACAGATTTTATAAGACAACCGATATGCCCGGTAAATTCCATGGAATATTCATCGTTTGTAAAAATGTGCCCCGCAGCTCCAAATTCCAGCTTGACCGGCTTTAAAGGATAAGATTTTACTGTTCCGCCAAAAACAAGCCCATTTAGATAATTCTCGTCATATTTTAAAGACCAAGCCGTAAAAAAATCACAAGAAAAAGGGTTGAATTTAAAAAGCTGAATATATCCGCCGAGCTTAAAATTTCCATAATAATCACATTCACAACCAGGAAACATAAGATTTTCTATTTTTACACCAAAAAATTTAAAAAATGAAATATTGAGCTTTGTTTCATTTCCTAAAGAATCAAAATCTTCGTTTCCTAGCAAAGAAAAATCCAAAACAACCGACCAATCTTTACAATCCTTGAATCTAGTCGAATTTTCAGAAAAATAAAATTTGCCGTCATAAAATTGATATGGAAAATCGCAGTTTTTTATCTTTAAATTCTGCAGCACCCATTCATTTATAAAAGCACCCCAAAAATTTGATTCAAATTCAAAGAGTTGCTTATCATGTTCCCTTTGCATCGGATTTTCTGGATACGCAAAACAAGACAATAAAAGCATTGCAATAAATAAAAATCTCCGATTTTTTTGCATAATTTATTGTCTTACCTCAAGGAATATTCAACAGTTGTTACAACGCGGATATTCTTTTTTTCTTCCAGGCCGACAGCCGCATCATTTATTGAAAAAAGACCTTGTGTCGCTTTTTTGATTTTTCCAACTTTGCTTTTTGAGTCGCGCGCAAACTGCTCAGCCGCAAGCCGCGCATTCTCAGTGGCTTCCGCAATCATTTCCGGTTTTATTTCGTTCAGGCCGGTAAATTCGTAGACAACCTTGGAATCATAATCCTGCTGAATCGCAACTCCTTCGCCAGTAAGCTTTAAGGAATCAGCCTGCGCCTCTTTTACAACCGAAACTTTTGAAGTCCGAACAAGGACTGTTTCCTGCGCAAGGTAATTGAAAACCATTTTTTCGTGATCCAGATAAGGATTTACGGTGTTGTCAGTAATTTTCGGAGCCTGAATTGTATAATCTTCTGCTGTCAAGCCATGATTTTCAAGGAATTTGGTGATTATCGCAGTTTTTTTAACGGTCTCAGACTGAATCCTAAGCAAATCGTTGCTTCCAACCGTAAAAGTTATAGGCCAGACCGCAAGATCCGCATCAACTTCCCGCTCTGCAAGACCACGGACTGTAACAGAACGATCCTGCTTTACAATTTTTGTCATGCCGGAAGCCATAATCGCCGCCGCAACAACAATCGCCACACACAAAGTAATATGTGCCTTCATAAGTTCCTCCTGCTGAAAATGTGAGTTTATATAACCTTAATTTCGAGTTTTTTTGCAAATTATGAAAGAACGTTCTCGGCATATTTCCAATTTGCTCAGATGGATTTGGCTCGAATTCGGGTGCTCCGAACTTTAATTAATCCAATCGCCAAAAATTTTCACAAATTGCAAATCTGCCTGTGCTTTTATTCTTTTTACAATAAACTCGACATTCAGGCTATATAAATTATACAACAATTGATTCATAATAAAACCAATATTGTTTTATTATTTCTTCAGCTTGTTATAAAGTTTTACAAGCAAACCAACCTTTCCGAACAAAAGCCAGAAAAGAAGCGCAATTACAGCAACCAGCGGAATTCCGCAGATAATCACATAGAAAACTGCGGCTACAAGTCCGCCGAAATACGATATTACATTTGAAACAAAATGACGGAATCCGTTCCCCAAATCCGGCAGCTCAAATCCGCCGCCCTGGGTTGATTTATAAGGCAAACTTGCGTAAACGCTTATTGTAGAAAAATCAATCTGGGAAGAAAGCCTTTTTAGGCGGCCTTCCATTGATTCAATGTCGGACTGAACAGAATTCAGCTCAGACTCGACTTTTAAAATATCCTGCATTGAATTCGCCTGCTTAAGATAGCCATTAAGTTTTTCCCTAAGGATTTTTTTTGTCGCAAGGCGCGACTGCAAATCGTAAAACTGCTCAGAAACGTCCTGTGTTGAAACATTTTTGTTTTTCAATGTTCCCAGAGAACCGGCAGAATCCATCGCCGAATCAAATTTTTCAGAAGGTATTCTTACAGTGTAGCTTGAATTTTTTTCGCCGTTATTTGAGCTTGAAATATATCCGCCGAATTCTTTTACCCAGTTTTCAACCGCGGTCTGAGTTTTTACAAGGTCTGTAACTTCTATGGAAACACTTCCGTTGCGGATTAGTTTTCTTTCATAGCCAGATTCATCCTGAGCGCCCGAATCTTCGGCTTCTTCAGAAAAAGAGTTTCCCGAATAATTGGCAGCCATCATTTTTTTAGACATTGCAACCCTGGGCGCGCCGGCACAATCAGCCTCCATAGGAGCAGATTCTTTTACCGCAAAAACATCAGCAACCGCCGTTTTTTGTGAACAGCCGGCAAAAGCGACAATCATTAAACCAATGAATATTCCAATAATTCTTTTCATACTTCTAAAATAAACAAAAAAACAGGAAGTTACAACAATAACAAGTCAAACTCATCGCAAAAAAAATACCCGAACCCCCGGCACAAAGCGCCAGGATTCGGGCAAGCACGTTACTTAAGCTGGGCGGTTTCGATGTAACCAGAACCAGTTTCAGCAATACCGTAAGCCAAAACCGGATTTGCAGTTCCGTTTCCGCCCGCCTTGCCGTTTTTCTTGCCAGCATATTCACCGTTAGTACCAGATGAAGACAATTTCGGAATCTCTCTTATTTCGCCTTTCAAGTGTCCGTTCATCGCTGACTGATATTTATACAGACCGATATTGATGTCATCACGCATAACTTCGCTCAATGTAGGCAGCATTATAGATTCCCATGTTCCTGTGTACATATTATTGCTGTCTGTACCGGCTTTTGGTCCATTCGTCATATCTGTATCAACAAGATAAGCATATTTAGGATAACTCATAGAGTTCATCCAGTAACCAATATAAGGAATATTATTTCCTTTGCTGTCTTTTGCAACTTCCATTGTTATATACTGACCAGAAGAGCCGTAAGAATCAACTTTTACAAGATTCTTTGATGCGTCAAAAGGTGAATCATAAGAATCAAGGTACGCATAATACAACGAACCTGCATTGCTGCGGTTGTAAGCCGCAATATGGATATGCTTGTCATCATCTACAGCAATTGCGCAAGACTCACCGGCATTTCCAATGAAAATAGCCACAGGATCAGACCATTCTGAGCTTGGCTTGCCTGTGGAATCTCTTTTTCCTGCTTTATCCAAAGGATTATTGATATAACTGTACCACAAGTTCTTGTTTATAGCATCATACCAGACCGCAACAACAACATCAGATTTTCCGTCTGAAGAAGGAACTGCCGCAATTGAATAATATGCGCCAGGCTTTGCGGAAGAATTTTTATTAGAGCCAGCAGCTACATTAGAAACTATAGAAATAGTGGAGTAATTCGGATTATAGTTGCCGTTATTCTCACAACTCTGGTTATACGCATCATCTGCAAAATCTCCAAAGCTGAAGCCGGATTTAGTAAAACTAAAACCATTCAAATTCGGGCTTGCATCTGTATCATACGTTCCAGCCTTAAATTTCAGTTCTCCCAAAGTATTGTCATAATACATCATATAAAGATTTGTCAGTTTTGTATTTGATGAAGGAACTACTGTTGCAAACTGCGAGCAGTCACCTTTTGCAAATCTATACACATTTGAAGCATAAGCAGAATTGTTACCCCAATAGCCTAAATATTCCAGACGCAGACGACGATAGTTTGTGTAGCCAGAATACATATCATTACTTGCACTGCCTGTAGCTATAGTTCCCCATTTGCTGGAAATCAAACCAAAGCGCCCCGCTTTTTTAGACGGAGTATAAGTATCAGTTCCGCCGTTTGTTCCAAACATATTTCCATTCTGGTCAAAAGTAAATCCAATCTGGTTCACACCGGTCCAGTCTGTAATCCAAGTTTGATACGAACTGTCTGTACCGTTTGGATAACTTGCCAAGTCCTGGCTATGTGCAAACGCAAAGCCCAACATTCCGTTCAGAGGGTTTACGTGCATAACGACTTCGCTAAGCTCTCCTGACTCCGAAATAGCCGCTTTTGAATTTATTTCCCAGATTGCAAGTTCCACGTCATCAGTCAGAATATTGTTGTTCTGTTTATTCGGCTGTCGGTTGTAATCACCGGATGCTTCATTGTTATTAACATTGTTCAAGCTTCCAATATTGTTCACAGAAACAGAGATTTTTCCAGATTTTGCACCTTCAGGAATTGAAATTGAATAATCGCTTCCAAGACTTCCGCTAGCAGACGAATCACTTGCAAAGGTTACAGTTCCGCCAGACAAGTTAAATCCTTTCACAATAAATTTTTCTGAATTAACAGAACCTGTTGTAGTCTGTCTATAATAGTAAACAGGATACTTTCCAAGCGCACTTCTTCCATAAACAGAAGGATTAGTTACTTCCAAATCCGTAAGCAATGTATCAAGCCCAATAATATACGGCACAACATCCATTCTGTACGCAGGCTTGTTGTATACGCTGTCTGCGATGTTTGTGGTGCCGTCTGGATTTACGGCGGATGAATCAATCTCGGCGGACTTGTGCTTGTCGTTCTTTACGTGGTCAACTGCCATGACTTTAAAGTCTATGTCTGTTCCGGTGATTTTGCTTAATTTTGAGGTGTCTATGCTCAAAGTCCAGTTTACTTTGTGGCCGTTCTGGTCAAAGTAGTCATCTGAAACGTCAAATTTCCAGCCGTCAGCTTCCATTGTGGCGGAAGTTTTCTTCCATCCGTTTTCGTAGAATGCGGCCTGAACATAACCGTTGCTTGTGCCAGCAGAGCCAAAGCCTGCGTCTGTCAGATAATTGGTGAACGTAAAGTTCTGTCCGGTAGCTCCAGCATCTTTGCCGAATTTTATCCACAAAGAGCTTAAGAATACGTCATCATAAGCTGTTCCACGGATTACAATCTTTCCAGAAACTTTAGGGTCGCCGTCGTACAATCCGGTTGTTGAGCCATTATAGCCGGAGGCGTTTTTCCAGTCGTCCTCAAGCTCAATGTGGCCGTTCGAAAGGCTGTTTTTGTAAAGGCTATTGTCCTCGCTGTCATTCCAGTAGAACGGAGAAACAACAACTTTAGGCGCATTTGAATCTTCAATATCCTGCTTAAGCTGGGCGTTCAGAACAGTCCACTGAGAATCTTTTCCAGGCACAGTTTCTTCTGTTGAATCCCAGAAGCTGAACTGGTACGTGTTGATTTTGTCTTCAAATGCGTCAGAAGAATCGAAACTGCTGTTTAAAATCACAAACGGTTCCCTGTTCGCCGCTATTTTTCTTGTGTCAGAAGCATTGAAAGAATCAGTTTTTGGCGAAGTAAGATTTTTCGCTGCGCCAGTTCCAGATTCCTTTGAGAAAACATAATAGAATGGAGCTGTTCCGCCAACAAATTCCGGCTCAACCTGCAAGTTATTCTTGATCGTCCAGCCTTCCGCGTCAAGATTCCAAATCTCTGTGCCGGAAGATTTTGTAGTTTCATCCCATTTTGTGGTATCTTCATCCAGCCAGGCAAACACTTTGGACTCATTCTCTTCATATATTCCGTTTGAATTTAAGTCTGTCGCCAGCCGAACCCTTGCAATTCGCGGCGCATTGTTGCTTACAGAAGTTTTTACGTAGCCGTGGTTTGAATTTCCTGCCTTGTCAAATACAACAACGTGGATTTCAATTGGACCGTCCGGAATATTTGTTGAGTCAACGGAAGCATCCCATGTGTAGTTCGAGCCGCTCTTTGCAAACGATTCAACCATTCCGTCGCCGTCGTCATTTTTTATTGAATTGTCGTAGTTCAAGCTTTCGCCGGAATTATCAATAACCATTCCGTAAACAAATTCCGCCTCTCTATAAACTTGTGCGCACGCTGAATCAAACGTAACTTTGCCAGAAGCGTAGTCAACCGCGGAGATGTTTCTGTAAAGTCCGCCGATTTTTACAAGTCCGCCCACACGAACATTCTTGTTGTTCTTAACATATTCAGAAATAAGCGTATATTCATTGCCATCTTCGCGCGCAACAGAACTTGCGTGCAGAGCCGGAAGCGAATCAGAATTTATATAAACTTTTCCGTTTTCCGCAGTTTTCGCTGTAATATCCGCGCGGTTTTCCTTGTTTGAATCGCCATGGCTTTCAATAGGATTGTAAACTCTGGCCGGATTTTGCGCCGTTGTTTCAGAAGGAACTCGCTTAAAATAGAAGATTACATTCTCATATCCAGAGCCTGATTCTGTAACCCGGCCTGCCAAAGTAAAGAAGCCGTTTGAGTTCTGCACAAAATTCTTGTCGTCAAGAATTACTCCGCTTGAACCGTAGCCGCCTTTGTACAGTTTTATTGTTCCTAAAGCTTCTTCTTCATCTTTGTTGCGGATGTCAAAGAACTGAGGAGGCGTGTTGTCTATATTCAAGCTGTAATTTAAGTAATTTGTCTTTTTGCTTCCTTCCGAAGCATTGTCCGTAACGGTAATTCTTGCTTCCCAGCGCGAAGTTCCATTAACTGGAATCTTGTAGGTAAGCTCGTTGATGTTTCCGCCGCTTTCTGTTTTATCCAGAACAATGCCTGTATCACCTGAAACAACAGGAGTTCCGCTTGAAGTGTCTATTTCCACAGTGTAATTTGTCGCGCCTTCAACAGCAATTTCTGAAATACCTGCGTTGCTACTGACTTTTCCAACAAGATACCAGTTTGTGCCGGAAATATATTTGTCGTCCTGGTATTCAACAGATTTTACTTCTGTGTCGGAAGAAGAATTTCCAGAATACTGCGTGATTTTTACAGATTCAAAAGCCGGAACGTCATTGTTCACCGAAATATGAATCGGCTCAGACCATGCGCCCAGAAGAGGACTGTCGTTAGTTCCTGTATCAAGGGCAACCGCGCGCACGTTCAGAACTTTTTTGTTGTTTTCAGAATACAAAAGATTTTTCAGGCCGGAAACTTTCAATGAATAGCTCCAGCTGTTTGTACCTTTTACAAGAACACCTTGTTCATTTGCAGCAGAAGTTGGAATTTTCTCTGGTTTCACCTCAGGCGGACAGCCATCAACGTTAACTCCGTTTTCATAAATTCCGTCGCCATCCATATCAAACTGAAGATAAACAGCCTGAATACCCTCATCGTCCTCGGCAGTTCCTGTAAAGCGGATTGTACCACCTATAATTACATAGCTGAAATTGTCATTTGAAGAATCCTTTACATTGTGAACAGGATACGTTATTGCAACACGAGGCTTGTCCGCATCAGGATTGTAGCGAACTAAATTTCCTTTGTTGTAGCCAACGTTTCCGGCGTTATCTACAATCTTAAACCAGACTGGAAGATTGTAAATTCCAGAAGAACCGTTCTGATAGCCAATATAGCCATTTTTCATAACAATGTTGGAGCCTTCTTTAGTGTAAATATAGTCAGTTTTTACAGTAAGATTCCATACAACGCTGGTAAGCTCATCAACTTTGAACCACATTGTTCCAAACGACTCGGAATCTTTGTTGTAATCAGCCAGGTTCTCTGGAGCTGTTATATTTGTATACGGAACAGCATAGTACATTTCCGCAATTCCTGAGTTCGCGCTTGAATCATCAGAAACCTGTCCGCTAAGCACAATATCGCCAGTAAGCTCATCGTTTGAAGAATGATTTAACTTGGAAATAGAAGTCGGCGCAGTGTTGTCAATAATTATTCCCAAAGACATAGTTTTCGGCTTTTCCGCCTTGTCCTTCGCCTCAACTTCGATTGTGTAAGACTTGGTCGGAACTGATTTATCCGCCGGATTCAAGTCAATTGTGTCCGACTCAAAATAATAGTAAGTTTTTCCATCTATGCTTTCAGAAACCGTTGTCAGTTTGATTGCAGAAGAAGAATCGCCTTTTTTGTAAGTGTATTTCTTTTTAATTTCAGAAATATTTATAGAAACAGACAAATCTTCCTGCTCAGAAACTGTATCATAAGAAAGAATTCTGAATTTTGCGTAACGGTATTTCACACCGCCAAAAAGCTGGTTGTTGTTCAAATCCTTCCATTCTTCCCATGTGTTGCCGTCTTTTGAAGTTGCAAATTTAAAGTATTTTATTGTAGGCGGATTTGAGTCAATGCTGAAACTTATTGCCGCGCAAACTTCATTTTTTCCCTGGTATTGAATTCTAGGGCAAGCCCACTCGTCTTTTGGGTTTGCCGGTTTTGATTCAGCAGAAGTGAACACGCCACCCGCAGAATCCGTAACTCTAAAATATAATTTATAGTCGCCATCAATGTCTGTTCCAGAATATTTGAAAGTCCAGTTAGAGCCATTTAAAGTCGCCTCTTCCCAAGCGGACTCGTCAAGGTTTGCGTAAGATATGCCCGATTTTTTCAGCATTTGAATTTCAATTTTTTTAATTCCATCGTCATCTGAAATTGTTCCAGAGATTTCGCCGCTAGAAAGCGTTGTGTTTCCGTCCGTGGAAATTGTGCTAAGCTGAATTACCGGGCGGTCAGAATTCTGGTCAATCTTAAGGGCGAGCGTTTTTCCTGTATTCGCGCCAGAATCCTGAATTACATTGCCAGCCCTGTCCGTTGCAATAACAATGAATTCTGCTGTTCCTTCGCCTATTTTCTCCGTATCAATTCCAGAAACCTTGAATTTGCCGGTTTCCAGAGAAGTGCCAAAGCTGGCATCTACAGTCTCAAAAGATGTTCCGCCAGGCTTTTTAACTTTTAACGCCCAGTTCCAGCCGGCGTTTGTGGCAGGCGGATTAAGGTCGTCTACTAAACCTTCTATTGTTATCAGTTTATTTACATCAGAATTTGCCGCCGGCCTTGAATATGTTACCACCGGAGGATTTTTGTCAAATATAAAGTTCGGCAGATCCGTATAAGAAAAATTTCCGGCTACATCTGTAACCTTGATACATAAATCGTATTCTTTTGAATCAAACCTGGAAATATCTATTTCTATTACATCAGAGGCATTTTCAACAGCAGGTGAAAATTCTTTCAGGCGAATCTGTTCCTTCAAGGCGGCAGTTTTGTATATTTCAACAGACTTTACCTTGCTGACTGAATCAGTCGCCTCAAACTTTACAAAAACACTGTCTTTATTCACATAGCCTTTTTCCGGCAGGGCTTGCGCAGAAGCAACAGTATTCGGATTTTCAAGATAAATTTCTTTATTTTTAATTAACGGCGCGCCCCTGTCTACATTTACCTGAACAGACAGTAGATCGGATTTATTTTTAGCTTCGTCAACTGCAACAAGTATTATGGTTGAAGCATTTTCTCCGCCAACATCAACTGTTCCAGAAAAGTTGTTATTTCCAGAAGGCTGAATCGTTGAAATAAGATTCTCTTCAGAGTAGCTTCCTTTATAAAGTTTTATTTCAAAATTATTTTTTTCAGTAACAGGAATTTTTGAATTCGTTCCGTCTCCGCCTTTTAGCGTGAACGAAGAACCTGTAAACCAGACATTATCCTGATTATAGACATCACCTGTACCGCCAAGAACATAAGTTTTTGAACCGCCTACTGTTTCACCGGTAATAAAAATATAATCGCTCACAAATACAGGCCGCACATTATCAACCTTGTAGTTTATTTCCAAAGTTTTTTCGCGTCCGTACTTATCTTTTGCAACAAACGTCTTTGTAATATCGCCGGAATTATTTGTAATATCTGCTGTAGCCCAGGTTTTCTTCGACGAACAGTCTGTAATTTCAGAAACCTTAGTTTCCGTGCCGCCTGCCTTTTCATAGATTTCAACAGTTCCACTGGAATCTTTTATTTCCCCGGATATTTTAAATTTTTCTTTCGCAAAGCAGCCCGAAGTATATGTCACATCACCTAACTTTAATACAGAAATTTCCGGAACATCGCTGTCGTACGCTATTTTGATGGAAGAATTTTCTCCCGACGGAAATTTAACAGATTTTCCATTTACATCTGTTACCGTAAACACAAGAGAATGAACGCCGTTTCCCAAATCTGAAACATTTATCTGAACATCGGCAGTAGTTGATTTTCCGCCAGTAAGAAGAGCATCTTTTTCAGTGCCATCAACGGTATAGGTTACAGAAGCAACTCCATCATCATCCGCAACATTTATAAACAAGATGTCGCTTCCCATTCCAAAAAGATTTTTTCCAACTTTTATCGCATTTTCATCAGTACAAGCGACATCGCCATTGTTGAATTTTAGTGTCGGAATATCCGTTTCCTGGCATACAAAAACAGGGTAATCCAAGAAGCCTTCATTTCCTGCCCGGTCTACAGAAACAAGACGAAGGATTATTCCTTCTTTATCCGTAAGTTTAGCTGTATCAACTGTAAACTTAAAGTTGTTCGCAGTATAATCATGAGCAACAGAAATTGCATCTCCAGTTTTTCCAGTTCCGTCGTATGAAAGCTCATGAATAGCCGCCCCGTCAGGAGCAATGCCTGAACCAGCAGCGTTTGCCTTAAAAATCTTAAGAACGGTTGAAACGATTTTATCATTGTCAGAAGAAGTTCCCTGAACTGTAATTTCGCCGTTCACCGCTCCATTTTTATAAACAGCAGGAGTGCCGGCATAACCTAAAACAACCGGCGAAACCTGAGAAAAATCAGGCCTTGGCGCGTCTTTGTCTAAAACAACCGAAACAGAAACTGATGCTGTCTGCCCCGCTTTGTCTTTCGCCGTAAAAGTGTAAGAACCGGAAGCAGAAAGTTCATCTGTTACAAAATCCGCTGAAGTCCATTCCTTGTTCGCTCCAGTAACTTTGTTCAAGGCAGAAGAAGTTGCCTTGCCGGAAATTTTGTAGTTACCCTTTACATAATAAATGGAATCGATTTGTTTTGAATCCCCGGATATTTTTATGGAATCAATTGTCGGAGCGTTTTCAATAATCTTTACCTTGCGTTTTGAAACATCCGTTATGACCGAACTATTATTTGCAGCGTCCGTCGCCCTAAAACATACTTCAACATCGTTTTCTGTAATACCCTTAAAATCAATATTCGCATTAAATGTTTTTTGCGCAGGAATAGAAGTCCATTCAACAGGAGTTACTCCAGGTGTTACAATAGAATATTCCAAAGATTTCAGAGCGTTGTCTTCTTTTACTGTTCCTGAGAATGAATGAAGAGTTGTCTTTGTTTTTCCAATATACGCCTCTACAGTAGAATCATCAATATTTACAACAGGTGGTGTATAATCGGTTAGAAATTCAACAAAATCCTTTGTCTCACGACTAAATCTGTCTGTCACAACGTATTCTATCTTATAATTTACGCCCTCGCCCTTTGTTATTCCTGAGCCAGCCTTCGGATTTCCATTTCCAGACAAATCAACATTATAAGAAATCTTATCTTCCCATGTTCCGTCTGCGTTTACTTTAACTGTGTTTTCACCACGCTTTAAAACAGGGCCAGAAGAAGCGCCATCAAGCTTAAACTGACCGGAAACTGTTCCTTTTACAGTAAAGTCTTTTGCCTGGTAGCTTGCAGTATTTTTTAGCGGATTTGTAAACGTAATTGAAGGCGCGCTGTTGCTTATACAAACTGCGAACGGTTCAAGTTCTGTTTGTTTGCCGTTTATATCCGTTGCAATTATCTTAATTTTGTAGTTTCCTTCGGCAAGAACATTTCTGCCAGAATCCTTTAATTCCTGATTAAATGACCATGAAGTCTTTCCTTTACAGTCTATAGGATTGTTCAAGAGAGAGGTAAAAATGCTTTCCGTATACTTTGCATACTGAATATCTATCGTTTTTATACCGTCATCATCAACAACCGAGCCGGTGATTTTATTATTTCCCGTCTGGTCAAAAAGGTTTTTTCCTACTGCAATGCCATATTCTGTTGTTACAGTCAGCTCCGCATTGGAAAGATTTACCCGCGGATAATCCGTAAGCTGACTTATTACAAGAGGCTTTCCGTTTTCGTCGGGGTACTTGTATTCGTAGTCGGTCTTGTTTCCGGCGCGGTCAAAAACGGTAAATTTAAGCTCAAGGTTCTTGCCTTCAAAATCAACCGCATTTCCGTTTTTATCTGTTTTTGTATCAATTGTTATTTTTATCTGAGAAGAAGATAAAACTCCGCCGGCGATTTCTGTTTCACCGCACATAGCCTTCCACGAACCTTTGTCAAACGCATCGTTGTCAGAAACATTGCCAGAAACAGTTATAACATCATTTACGTAACCAACATTTGGTTCCGCCTTTAGAGTTCCCCCACCCCCCCCCACGGCAATTGTTGTCTCGGAGTCAAAAACAACAACGTTGTCCACGGAATTTATCTGAACCTTAGGATTTTCCTTGTCAAAAATAACTGTAATTTCTTTATAGGTTTCATTTGAAATTTCATCGCTTGCATAAAGCGCAACAGTGTATGTATCGCTTTCTTTATTGTTAAAATACGCTCCCGGAACAGTAATAGACCAGTCTTTTTCTGAATTGCTTTTTGTAATAAATTTGTTATCGCGGTTTGCATACTGAGTCTTATCTCCATTTACAACCGGCCAAAGCGTAACGTGTCCTTTTTTAGAGCCGGAACGGCTTTCAGCAGTTCCATAAATAACCAAATCAACGGCAGTTCCAGAATTATTCTTTTTAATGTAAACAGTCGAGCCGGAATTTGTCGAACTATATTTTGTTATCTTTACATCCGGCGGCGTAGAACCTGTCTGAACAGAAAAACGATACGCCTTTGAACCATTGTAAAATTCAAGTCCGGCCTTATCGTGACCTTTCAGTTCTATTCCGTAGCACTGCGCGACTTCTACATAATTTGAGCTTAACGTTATGCGCCCGGTATAGTTTGAACCGTTTTTTGTCCATTCACACGGAATTTCTTTATCTTCATTTTTTTCGGCTTCCGTATCCTGAATACGGATTCCATTTTCGTCCGTTTTAAACAAAACTACTTTAAATGAATCTGCTTCCAGAGGCGCTTCGCTCAGACCGCTCTTTGCAAGCAGGGTTATGTTTCCCGATGTAGAAATTTTTCTTTCTTCCCACTTTTTTTCAGAGGTAAAATCAAATGCGTCAAAACTTGTAATTTCATAACTTGGATTGTTCTTTGGATTCAGGAAAAATGTTCCTACAGGCTTTATTTTTAACGCTTTTGTTCCTGATGTTTCCGCCGCTCTGGAAGAATCGTCCGCTCCTGAACCTTCATATTCATCGTCAGAATCGTGCTTGAATTTTTCCAGCGATGACAAAATCGTTTTTTCATGGTCGGTAAGCTCTCCGGTTTTTCCGGCCTGTTTTTTTATAATTTCATAAAGGTCTGAATTTCCAATTGAAAATTTATTGTTTACATCCGTATAAATTTCATCTTTTAAATAGTAACATTCGCTTATATTTCCGCGTTCATTAATTACAGCAGAGCCTTTGTATGTTCTTGCAGAATCTGAAACAGTGATTTTAAATTTTCTGTATTTTGTGTCTACTACGCTGCCTGCCACGCCATAAATCTTTTTGTAAAACTGATTTGAATCAGTAAGATTTTCCGTTCCATCAGTGTATTCACCGATTATAATTCCAAGCGAAGGCGGAATATTTGAAAGTTCCCTGTATGCAAGGAACTTATCGTTCTCATCAAAAACCGTAAAAACCAGCTTTGAACCGCTGTCGTTGTCCGTAACCGAAAAATCGCTTACAGAACCTTGAATTTTAATTGTAGCGCCAAAGCCGCCGGCTTTTTCAAGAGGATTTTCTTCGTTTTCAACTGTGCCGGGATTCGTCAGGACAATCATCGGGGGAGTATTGTCTATGCGCAGCGTCATTTTGTCTTCCTGCTGCCTTCCGGAAGAATCAGTCGCAACAGCCGTAACAAAGTATGTGCCGTCCGGCAACGGATATTTTCCTTTTTCGGAGTCGTATTCATTTATTCTTGCAGACCAGGAGTTCTTGTCCTGCGCCAGCGTAGCCGTAAATTTCTCAACATGCTCCGACTCGCTGTTCTGAAAAGCAAGGGTTACGGATTTCATCGAGGTTTCATCGTGGCATTTTCCGCTTATAACAAAATCTTCTTTTATTACAACATTTTTTGGCGGATATTCAATAGAAATTGTCGGCTTTTCTGTATCAACAGCCTCGCCCAAACCAACATCACAGGCTGAAAAAACAACAGCCAAAAAAGCCAGAAAAGACACAAACGCGATTCTAAGTAAATTGAACTTCATACACATGTTCCCCACAAAATAAAGAAAACCTAATCTCTCACTCATCGGTAGAATTATGTATAAACTTTAATTCGCTACAATACCAGCGTAAATATACAAATAATCTAAAGCAAAGTCAAATTCGGTGGAATTCAGGGCAAACGCATTATAAATGTATTCAGCAAAAAACTTGCTCCCAGTCACGGTTTCGTGGTTCAAAATCGAAGATGTCCAATAAGTTCTGAATGTCATTGTTGAACAAATTCTAAATGATTGTAATATATGCATTTAGAATTTCGGGTCAAGCCTATAAATGACAAAAAAGATACTTATTGGACATCCCCTACACGCTGATTGTTGCAAAGTAACTATAGAATTGACCGCTCTCGCGGTCTCAACAATCAGAGTGTTTTTGACCACGAAACCGTTCCTTCGCGCAAAGTTTACTTAAATTATTTATAATGCGTTTGCCCTGCGGCGGAAATTCCGGCCATGGTAATATTTTTTTTTAGAAAGAAAGCGGCAAGCAGATTCACAACTGGAATCTACCAGCCGATTCTGAATCCTGTATACACGCCAAGGCCTGAGCCAAGGCAGCTTTTCTTAAAGTTCGCGCCCTGCGCAGAAACTCCAAAATCAAATTCCAATACCCTGCAGTTCAGCATAAATCCTGCTTGATGAATAAAAACTTCATTAAGATACGCGGAAGAAAAATTCACGCCGATAACATTAAATATTGAAGTTTCAACAGAAGCTTTGTATTCAACATACGCCTTTGCGTCTTCAGTCCACGGATATTTTACGCCAAAACCAAGAAGCGCGTTGAACCTCATCCAGTTTCCAAACGGCCGCCACGCAATTTCCGCGCCAGTCCTGAACGGTCTGGAAATCCAGTAGCGTTCCTTGCCGTAAACATTTTCGCCGGAATCAAAGGTCAGATTTTCGCCCTCGTTTTTCATCATGTCAAAAATGTCATCCGCGCCATATCGCATTTCCACAGATGAATACACGATGTTTTCCATGCTTCCCGGCACAATCGGCAGACGCATATACGCCCTTCCAAGCAAAGTGTTAAGAATCTGATGTTCAATAGAAGTTGAAAGGTCAAATCCGACTGTATAATCCATGTTGTTAAAGCGCATCAAATCGCTAAAATCGCCGTCAAAGACAGGTTCAAGCGGCATGCAGGAATTTATTTTATACCCAATGGAAACCGCCGCTTCAAGCGCTCCGTCACTTTTATTCAAAAAATGCGAGTCAAATTTTGTAGTTTCCACGTGGAACACCGGGAAAAACACAGCCGGCCCTACGCTAACCCTGAATCCCTTGATGTCAAAAGCGACATCAGTCTTTGCATAGGCAAAAAGGTTTGAGTCAAGGTTTCCGGAAACCGAGATTTTTTCGTTCAGCTCGTTGCCGTAACCCAGAAATTCAAACAAGTCCTTAGAAATAGTTCCGTTTCCGGAAGTTTCTATTCCCGATGACAATCCCACAGAAACGCCGTTCTTTAAGTTAAGATTCATAAAAAAATCAGAAAGGAAGATAATGTCAAAGCTTAAGCCTTTTTTATCAATTTCATCGGCAATTTTCCTAAGGTCAATCTCCAGCTCCTTTTTCATAAGCTCGGAAATGGCAAAATAATTGTTGGAAAATCCAATATCAGTGTCAAAACCGATTTCAAAAATGCGGCGTGGAATATCAATCCGTTTTTTTTCTTTTGGCTTTACGTCTTTAAGCTCCGCCTCTGCATCCATGACAGAATCTTCCGCAAGCGGGTCAGAAATATCAGCAGCGGCAGAAAGCTCCGCGTCTTCCTGGCCTTCCAGCGAACCGGCCGCAAAAGCGGAGTCATCCGTTTCCGCGGAAAAAACAAAAGCCGGCAATAAAAAAGCAAACAGAATTAAAACAATCTTTTTCATATCAGTCTCCGAAAATAGTAACTTTTCCGTTCGTACGGATTTTTACCGCAAGATTTACCTTGAATTCCGCATTCCGCGAAATCTGCAAAGTTCCATCTGGAAAACTTGCAACTATGCCCGGCTTGAACGGATATGTCCTAAGCATAGCCTTTACGTCTTCCGTATAGATTTTTTCATTGCCGCTTCCCATAGAAAGTTCATAATAAGGTGTTTTTACTCCAGCCAGATTTGTGTCAAACCGAATGACGCCGCTTTTACTGCTTTGATCATAACTAAAAAGTCCGTTGTCAATGTTGTAAATCAGCGTAGCAGATTCTATCAAATCAATATATTTTTCAACATCCTCAAGAGAAGTCGCTTCTCCTCTGTCGAACAAATCTTCACCGGAATCTTTTTTAGCAAGCTTCAGGATATTCACTTTTGTTACATTCCCAGCTGATTTAGCCTCCAGCTTCAGCGCAAGAGGAATAACAAGCCGGGCAGAAATCTTTATGGAAACCGGAGCGTCTTTATTTTCAGATTTCAATTGCTCGTATTCAGCCTTTGTAATTTCAACAGTGCCATCCAGACCGCCCAAACCGACATCATAGACAATCTTAAGGTTTTCAGACTTGCTGTTATTAAAAAAGGACGCAATATCTGCATAGCCCGAAGAATCTTTCTTGGAAAGTTCGCTTATAACAACGCCATCCTTGTCAGTCTTTATGATTTCAATATCTTTTGGCTCTATTTTTTCACCGGGTTTAAGCAAATCCTTTGGTTCACCAGAAGTTTTAAGAGCAATATTGCCAGTAAAGTCCATGCCAGAAAGAGAAGCCAGATTCGGTTTCTGAAAGTACAAATAAAGCGGGAGCTCCACTAACTTTATGTTGTCAATAAATTCAGACTCGTCGCCAAGCTCGTCTTTCATAGTTGAAAAAAGCTTGTCAAAGCTAAGCTCCGTGTCTTCCTCGCCTTTTATTTCAGAGTCTTCCGGCGTTTTTATCTTTACGCTTAGCCAGTCAAAGACAGGTTTTGCAGAAACAGAAATTTCATATTCGCCGTCCAAGTCCACATTTTTTAAAACCGCCCAGTTGTCCGGCATTCCTTCATCGCGCGGAAGAATAAGTTTTACGTCAAAATCAAGCGAATCAGTCTTAGGCGAAACAGGAATATCCTGTCCTTCTGGGGAACAACTGGTGAATGTCTCGGATTTTTGCGGCAGCATGATTTTCTTTTTCTCGCCGGTGTCATCTATTTTCAGCAGATTGGAAACTATTTCCATAGAAATCGCGTTGTCTCCGTCGTTTCCTTTCGGCAATGTGTTTTTGTAGGAAATTTCAAGGCCGCTGTTCACAAGCGTCATTTCTTCAACGTAATCTTCCATACCGCCGGAAAACGGAGTTTTCTTTGAAAAGCTCAGCATATCCGCCTTTGAACTTAAATCCAGAACCACATAGCTTGCCTTTTGAATCCTGCAGGCGGTTTCAAGAGTAACCTGCGGCTGCTCGCCGTTCGGGAACACAAGGGTCGCATTGCTGCATGAAAAACTTATTCTGTCCTTAAAAATAATTTTTCCGGTAGAATCGTGTTCCTTTGTAAATACGCTTTTCGCCAAGTCCATTTTTTTCCGGATAAAAGCAGTGCTGTCTTCAACTGAATCAAATTTTGCGGTCGCAAGCAATTCCAAAGCCCCGGAAATGTTTCTGGAATCAGAAAGTTTTGCCGTAACGCCAGTCCAGCCGTCCGGCTTTTTTGAGACAATTTCCAGCGAACCAGAGGCAATCTCGCACTTTACAAATGTCTCATCAGTAGAAATTGTCACATACTGTTCCACATCGCCCGAATCACCGATTTCGTCCGTAAAACCTGTGATTTTTGAAAATTTCGTTCCGGGTGCAAATTTTGCATTCAATGTATATTTATTTACTGTTGACGGAGTTCCGCCAAAAACATTTCCGTAGATTTTCAGCTTAAGCTCTTTGGTAATTGTCTTTGTTCCCAAATCAAAAAAAATGTCTTTTCCGCCGGATGCAATATCAGAGCCTGAAGCAATATCCACATTGTACGCCCTGGAAAGCAATTTTCCATCCTCTGACAAAAGCTCAAAAGTAAAGCCTGTAGAAAAACCAGGTGTCGGAGTTCCATCTGTCCTGATGACATTTAAAACAATTCCGCCAGAATAAAGCGTAGCCGTCTTAAAGTCCGGCTTATTGATAGTTGTTTTAATCTCATGGGCCGAGCCTGGAGCAACATCAACCTCCCAAATCGGCAGGTCCTTGACAATATTTATAGTTTCATTTTCAAATTTTTCGGAAATATCAGGAAAATTTATGGTTGTAGTCTCAATTTTTTCAGAAAGGTTCGGAATCGCGATTTTCTGCCCAAGGGAAATGCCTTCGCCTTTAGAATTTAAATCAGAAAAATCCATTTTTTCAAGATATGCGCCCACATCAACAGGAATTTCCGCAAGCGTCATATCAACAAGATATTTCTGCATCGGCCTTTTGTTCGGCTGATTGTTAGAAGGCGGATTGTAATCATAAACAGCATACTTAACATCGCTGGAGTCAGACTTGCCGACGTACTCCTGAATTTTTTCAACCGACATATATTCAGAAAGTGATTTTTTAAATTCACCGACAGTAAAAGAATAAGTGGCATCCGTTACGACAGAAACTTTTTCCGGCGCTTCGAAGTTGCAAGAAAAAATAAAAGATAAAAAGACAGCAGTTGCTGGCAATAAAAATTTCTTCATAAATCTCCCTGTACCAACAGCGGCACAAAGCCAGAATATCGCCTGAAACTTTATGCCGCAAATCAGATAATTATTTTTTTAACAGCGCCGCAAACGGATTGTAACTCATTCCGTCGTCGCTTCCATAGCTGCGGCCGCCGCCGCGCTGACCAAATTTTTCGTTTCGATGAACAGTTTTTCCAGAATCAGGCTTCGAACCTTTTTTTACAACAACGACCTTTCGCCTTTCGCCTGTTTTTTCAGAAGAAGACTTTGCAGAGCCAGACGAGGCGCCGCCAATACGGTTTGCCGCATCGCTTTTCAAAGAAAGACTAATACGTTTTCTGTCTTTGTCAAGTCCAATAATTGTAAATTCGAAAATATCTCCGACTTTTACAACTTCCATTGGGTCAGAAACAAAATTATCGCTCAGCTCAGAAACGTGAATCAACGCTGTCTCGTGCAAACCGATGTCTACGAACGCGCCAAAATCAACAACGTTCTTGATTTTTCCGGTAACTTTCATTCCTTCCTTAAGGTCTTCGAACTGCACAACGCCCTTCTGCATAATCGGTGCTGGATAACCGTCGCGCGGGTCGCGGTTCGGCTTCTGAAGCTCATCAATGATGTCATTCAGAGTTGTCTCGCCAATATTGTATTTTTCGCAAAGCGTTTTTCTTGTTTCATTGTCGATTTTTCCGCCCGCCTTTACAACCGGCAGAACTTCGCGCGCAACATCGTAATTTTCAGGATGAACCCAGGTGTTATCAAGAGGGTCTGCGCTTTCCGCAATCTTCAAAAATCCCGCGCACTGCTCAAAGGCCTTAGGACCTACGCCAGGAACTTTCTTCAATTCCTCGCGGCTCATGATTTTACCGTTTGCGTCGCGGTAAGCCACAATTTTTTTAGCCGTGGAAGTATTGATTCCTGAAACATACTTTAAGAGCATATAAGACGCTGTATTCAGGTTTACGCCGACATTGTTCACAACAGAGCCTACAACTTCATCAAGCTGCTCCGCGAGCTTTTTCTGGTTCACATCGTGCTGATAAAGTCCGACTCCAATCGCCTTAGGGTCAATCTTTACAAGCTCCGCAAGAGGGTCCTGAAGGCGGCGACCCATTGAAATCGCACCGCGAACCATTACGTCCAGATCCGGGAATTCTTCCGTGGCAACCGGACTTGCAGAATAGACAGATGCGCCAGACTCATCAACAACCGTATATTTCACATCAGAATCAGCATAGTTTTCGCTTATAACCTTTGAAACAATCGCCTGGACTTCCTGCGAGCCGGTTCCGTTTCCAACAGCTATAACCTGAATATCATACTTGTCAACAGCGTCGTTGATTGCCTTGTACGCGCCTTCCGGATCCTGTTCCTGAAAAATCTTGAAGAATCCAAGGTATTTTCCGGTTTCATCAAGGGCGGCGCACTTAGTTCCGTTTCTGTAGCCAGGGTCAACGCCCAGAACGCGGCTTCCCTTGATTGGCTGTGTCATCAGAAGATTTTTTAAATTTTCGCTGAAAATTCCGATTCCATGCGCGTCCGCCTCGTCGGATTCATTTGAGCGTATTTCGCGCACAACCGCCGGAGAAAGAAGACGTACAATTCCGTCCTCAATCGCTTCCTTATGATATTTGTTGTGTGTATCAGTCTTTTTAGTTATCAGGTCAATCGCCGCGTCAACATCAATATCGATTGTAACTTCCAGAGCGCCTTCGCGTTCAGCGCGGTTCATCGCAAGAATTCTATGCGGCTTCACCTGATTAAGCGGCTCGGCATAATCCCAGTACATCTGGTAAGTGCTGGTTTTCATCGCCTGCTCTTCCGTCTGGCCTTCCGGAACAATTCCTTTTGACTTTATGCTGCCGGTCGCCATGTACAAATCGTGGATGGCAGTCCTGTTTTCTGAATCCTGGCTTACGCGCTCCGCGATAATGTCCTTTGCGCCTGCCAACGCGTCTTTTGCAGTTTCAACATTAAGCGCAGAATCCTCCGCATCTGTCTTTACATATTTTTCCGCTTCTTTTTCTATAGAAGAGTCATCCATCACAAGCATTGCATCGGCCAAAGGTTCAAGACCTTTTTCCTGAGCGACCATTCCGCGGGTCTTCTTTTTCTTTTTAAACGGAGCCCACAAATCCTCCAGCGCAGCAAGCGTTGTCGCCGACATAATCGCTTCGTACAACGAATCCGTAAGTTTTCCCTGCGCAAAAACGCCCTTCACAATCTCAAGGCGGCGTTCTTCAAGATTTTTATATGACTTGAACAAATGATCACAATCACGAACCTGAACCTCATCAAGGTTTCCCGTCTTTTCTTTTCGGTAACGGCTGATAAAGGCAATCGTACAATCTTCCTGAATCAAACTGATAACCGCGCTAACTTGCTGAATGCGAATATCAAGCTCTTCAGCAATCTTTTTCATAATCTCAACTTCATTGACGTTCAATGCGTCAATTGCTTCTTGTGTAAATTCCATATTAATACGATTTTAACGTAATTTTTTCACCTAAGTAAAGATTGTGTGTTATAATATTTTAAGTTTCGGGAAAATAAATGGGTAACCTAGTTGATGAAATATTAAAAGGCCGAAAAACATTTTTTATTGCTCCAGACAGATCGTTGTTTCCACAGGCATATCTTGAAGAATACATTACGCTCGGATTCGAGTGCTATTTTATAGACACAGATATTTTTCTTCCTATAGAAATAAAAATCGAAATAATACTTTCTGTATTCAAAGATTCAATTCTTTTTTTTAACATCGACGCTCCACTTCAGGACAACTCATGGCCGCGGCTCATAAGCCATCTGAAGGAAAAATTTCCAGAAGCCCGATTCGGCGTAACTTATTCAAAACGCCAGAGCCTGGCAGAAAAAGCGGCAATTGAAAAACTGTACCTTTACACGATTGGAATCAACTGCGGCTGCATACAGTTTGAATACCAGAAAAAAAATAATTTTAAGCTGATTGAAAAAGTTCTCTACGCAAACCAGGCGGCAGGACGAAGAAAAAATGTACGCGCCGTCTGCGCAAACAACTGCAAGGTTCAGTTTGACTCAAAAGAAAACAGTTCGATTCATGCAAATCTGAACGACATAAGCATTTCGCATTTTTCGCTTACACTTCCAGAAGGAACGGTGGAAATTGCGCAGTACGAAAAAATCAAGGACATAACATTTACAATAAAAGGACTCCGGTTTCATTCAGACGCAATTCTTTTTATGAAGCGAACCAAAGAAGACGAGACACTTTACGTATTCGCATTTTTAACAAAATCAGGCCAAAGAGGGCTGGATATCACAGAGAAAAACCTGCTTGTTCCAAAAATCTACGAAATAATGGTCGACAACTGCACCGAGCTTTTAGACAAACTTTTTAACGCGGCAACGCAGCAAAGAAAAAATTTCCAGAAACCAAACCTTGAAGCCCTTTCAGACCTTAGCGCCCTTATGGAAGAAAGCGAAAACAAACACTAGTTGATTTTCCACCTGTTGTTATCACGGAAAAAACGCTTCGCATTGACTTCAAGCAGACGGCCATCGTCGCCAAGCATCTTTATCATATTTGTAATCAAATTGACTTCTGAAATTTTAAAATTCGTTCCGTCGTAGTAAACATGAACGCCTTCCGCCGGAAGTTTCTTGCGCGCCTCGCTATACCAGTCAAACTCATAGGAAAGACAGCAAAGCAGACGTCCGCACTGACCGCTGATTTTCATTGAATTCAAAGAAAGATTCTGGTCTTTTGCCATACGTATAGAAACCGGACGCAGCCTGTCACTTATTCCGTGGCAGCAAAAAGGCCGGCCGCACGCGCCAAGACCGCCGATAATCCTTGATTCATCGCGAACGCCAATCTGACGCAATTCAATCCGCATTTTAAATACGCTGACCAAATCCTTTACAAGTTCCCTGAAGTCCACGCGGTTTTCCGAGCTGAAAAAAAACAGCGCCTTCGGCTCGTCAACAAGAAAATGCACGGAAATCAGCTTCATATCCAATTTATGAAGCGCGACCTTTTCCTTGAACACAGAAAACGCCTCTTTTTCCTTACCGTTGTTTTCCGCCTCTTTTGCCAAATCTTCCGAAGTCGCCTTGCGTTCAATGACAACAACATCCGAAGGCTTTATTCCCATCGGCTTTTTTGAAATTCCTATGAATTTCGCCATATCCTTGCCATATCTGGTAGGAATAATAACCTTTTCACCAACACGAACGTCTATTTTCTTTTCATTTCTTGCATAAACTGATTCGCAGGAATAATCAAGCTTCAGCACATAAAGCGGTGTGTCAAAAACATATTCTTCGCGGCTTCCATCACCGTCATCTTCCAGAGAGGAAAGATTTTCGTTTTCATCTATATCTTCTTCAAAAATATCACTCATATTTATTTAAATTAATTATACCTTATTCCGCCAAAAAATCCACAAGCAAACCTTTAATCTCTTCAATTTTTGACAGCAATTTTAATTTATCAGCATGCTTTTGAAGAACCATCAACGCAAGCTCATCAAGTTTTTTGTCTATAACCCGGATTCTGAACAGCGGATCAACAGGTCTTTTTTCCTCAAAATAAACTGATTTTCTATGGGAAACTCCCAGCCTTTTTCTTGTTTCAATCTCGTAATTATTTTTTTCTATATACTTTATAAACTGACCCACAGATTTTCTGAATGCGGCGACATTGTTTTCATTGGCCGAATTAGCCAGCGCATCCGCCGCCAAATCAACGGCATCTTTCAAATAGTTTACAGCCTCTTCAACAGAAAAGCCGGCAATTTCAACCGGAAGCCCGGAGTTTGCCAAATCAAAAATCTCCTCCTCTTTTTTCATAATATTTGAAAAAGAAGATTTTTTTGTCTTTTCGGATTTTAATTTATTCTGCTCTTTCTGCGCTTTTTGGGAAGCGGCCGAGGCGGCGGAAAAATAAAGCGATGAATTCAATACATCAAATTCGCCCATTAAAAAACTGCCTTGTCACGAATCGCCTTTTGCTGAAGGAAATATTTTTTAGATTCCTCAAACCGCTCTTCATCTGCAATGGAAATACAATGCCCCTGGAAAATAACATCTTCTTCCATCTGGACTTTTTTTGCGATTATATTCCCGATAACCGCAGAAGAAGAAAGAAGCTTTACGCCTTCCGCAACAGAAATATCGCCCAGGATGATTCCACCGACAATCGCAGACTTCGCCGTAAGATTTCCGCGGATTTTTGCCCTTTCGCTTATAATAACAGCGCCATCAGTATCAATATCACCGTCAATGTCGCCGTCTATGCGGATAAAACCGTTGATTCGCAAATTTCCCTTTATAAAAGATCCGTTTCCGATTAACGTATTTATTGAAATATCATCTGAACGAAATGCCATATATTCCTATTTAGAAAACTTAATGTTAATGTATTTTACAGGATCTACTACATCCGAACCGATATGAACCTCGTAATGAAGATGAGGTCCTGTTGTTACACCGGTATTGCCGATATAGCCGATAACCTGACCCTGATTTACAAATTCACCCTTTTTTACGCGGGTCGCGCTCATGTGGGCATAGCGCGTATACATACCGTGCTTATGACGGATAATAATATTTATACCAAAACTTGCATCGTAGCCGACTGTTACAACCTGGCCGTTTGCCGTAGCCATAATAGGGTCGCCGGAACGCCACGTTGAAAAGTCAATTCCCTTATGAATGTACCACTGCCCCGAAATCGCATGAATATTCGGACCGAACTGCTGCGAAATATGAACATTCGGATTGTTTACCGGCCAGATGTTAGGAATTTCGCGGAACAGGGAACTCTGGTTGTCGAGCATTTTTCCAATCTGCTCAATCGGCTGAACCGCTTCCTCCAGATAAGCCGTAAGGGAACGGACATCGGCTGTTTCATTAACCGAGCCGCCGGAAGAATCATTTGAGCCAAACAAAGACATTAAATCTCCGCCCTGAATGGAAGCCTGCGAAACATTATTGTTTCTGTTAAGTCCTAAAAGCGAAAGCGACTGGGAAAGAGAAGACTGAAAGCGTTTTGCCGCCTGCAGAAGGTTCGTGTTTTCGTCGCGAAGCTCGTCCAGGCTCGCAAGGGTCTCGCGGTTTTTGTTCACCAGACGGGAAATCTCCGTGTTTGAAAGAACAGCGCGGCGGTTAAAATAGAAGAATGATGTTACAATTCCAACAATCAGCACAAGACCGAACGAAAGCGCAAAGACATTCGTCTGAATATTTATAACCTTGCTCTGAGAATGCGGAACAATCATGATTGTAAGCTTACTGTCGAAAACCTTAAAAAGCCTTGCAAAAAAAATTCCAATCGCCTTAAAAAAAGAAACAAATCCATTATGAACGTTCGAGGCAATCTTTTTTTCAATGTTTTTATATCTTTGTGTTCTTGCCAAATTATTCTCCGTCAATATTTACAAAAAAAATACTACGCGATTTTTTAGTATAACAACAGAGTTTGCCGCTGTCAAATTTTATCATATTTAACCCTAACTTCAAATTGATTCTAACGTAAAAAATAGCTACCAGTCGAGCCACCCTGACAAAACCGCCCGATATCGGGCTACGCGCTGCTTTGCCTTGGAACTATCAACTTTGCCGCTACCGCGGCAGCAAAGCAGAGTGTTTTTGCCAGCCGTTTCTCTCCCTCCCGCTATTTTTTAATATATTATCAAATTCAAAATTAAAGCTATTTAACTTTAAAAGTTTGACAACTAAAAAAATCTATATTATCTTTATCGGTAGGAACGAACAAAAAATGTATCGTTTTATTTAGACATTCCTGTCTACAAAAATAATCTTTTGGAAGAAAGCCATGCAATTTTTTGATACTCACGCTCACATCGGGCTTATATACGATGACCCTATCGAACAATTACGCGTTATTCAGCAAGCCAAGATTGCCGGAGTAAGCCGTATTGTCAGCATTAATAATTCCCTGCACGATTTTGCCAAAGTTTATCCTCAAATAAAGGCTATTCCCGGCGTTTACCATGCGGCAGGAGTCGCTCCGTCCGAAGTGGCAAATCCGGGCAAAGATTACGTCAGTAAAATAGAAGAATATCTTAAGCTTCCTAACGTAATCGCCGTAGGAGAAACCGGGCTTGACTACTACAAGCAGTTCGGCGACAAGCGTTCTCAGATTGAGCTTTTTATCACGCAGCTTGAGCTTGCGCAGAAATACAACCTTCCGGTAATAATCCACAACAGAAACGCCGGAAAAGACCTTTTGGACATTTTAAAGGAAAGGATTCCTGAAGCGGGCGCTATCCTTCACTGCTATTCAGAAGATGCAGAATACGCAAAAAAATGCCTGGACATGAATATATGGTTTTCTTTCGCAGGAAACTTAACCTACAGGAACGCAAGAAACCTTCATGAAACCGTGCTGAACATTCCGCACGAAAGAATTCTTATTGAAACGGAATCGCCGTTCATGATTCCTGCCGAATACCGCGAAAGAAAGCGAACAATGCCGGCATACCTTCCGTCTACGGCAAAATTCCTTGCGGAAATGCTGGAAACCGACCTTGAAGAACTGAGCGCCCAGCTCTGGAAGAACAGCTGCAAGGCATTCAACCTGCCGGAAGAATAAAATGCTATATCACCCGGTAAAAATTGGTCCGATAGAACTTAATGGAAATCTTTTTCTTGCGCCGGTTGCAGGTTACAGCGACCGGTCGTTCCGCTCAATATGTATTGAAAACGGAGCGTCGTTCACTTATACGGAAATGGTTTCCGCGGAAGCGCTTACGCGCAATAATTTAAAAACAGAAATCCTTATGCGCCGCGCAGAAAACGAAAAAGTCTATTCCGTACAGATTTTCGGCGGAGAGCCGGAACGCATGGCGGACGCCGCCCAGATTGTGCTTGAAAAAACGCACTGCGAATGTATAGACATAAACTGCGGCTGCCCGGTTCCTAAAATCGTAAAAACAGGAGCAGGGTCGGCCCTTACGCAGAATCCACAGATGCTTAAAAAAGTCGCGGAAGCCGTAATAAACGCAGTAAAAGGAAGAGCCGCCGTAACCGTAAAAATCCGCTCCGGATGGGACCAGAAATCCATAACGTTCAAGGAAGCCGCAAACGCCGCTCTGGAAGCCGGAGCAGACGCAATAACAATGCATCCGAGGACAAGGGCGCAGGGCTACGAAGGTAAATCCGACTGGAACAAACTTTCCGAGCTTGTAAAACTTGCAGAGGGCAAAGTTCCTGTATTCGGCTCAGGTGACCTTTTTACCCCGGAAGACGCAAAAAGAATGATTGAAGAAACCGGAGTCGACGGAGCGATGTTCGCCCGTGGAGCAATGGGAAATCCGTTTATTTTTACAAAAACAATCCGGCTGCTTACCACAGGTTCGTATGAAGAAATTCCGGTTTCTGAACGGCTGAAGACAGGCTTCAAGGAACTTTCACTTCTTGCCGCGGACACGAACGAAAAAAGCGCCTGCATGGAAATGAGAAAAAGATTCTGCGCCTATTCAAAGGGAATTCCCGGCGGCGCGGAGCTAAGACAGAAGACAGTTCACGCATCCACAGCAGATGAATATCACGCGATATTTGACCCTTACATAATTTCGGGATAAAATCAAAGAATGAGTTTTCTACAAGCAATTTCTGAATTTTTTGAATCGATTTTTAATAAAAATTCTCCGGAAGTTCAAAAAAGGATTCAAATGCGCAAGCTTGAAAGCGAGCTTCGCGCGCAGGAACCAGCTATTTTTAAGAACGGAAAAGTTCTTCCCAATTTCGCGGAAGCCATAAGAATTCTATATATAAACACAAAGCCGCTGAACAACCTGTTTTCTTCCACAATATACAGCACAGATGTTCAAAGAAACCTGCGTTTTGAAAACCAGCTTGTGCTCACTGGATTTTCAAGGCAAAACCAGCAGCTGGTGGAATCCCTGGAATACGAAAACAGAAAAAATGAGCTGGAAAGCAAATCCGCAATGACCACATCGCAAATTTTTGACCGGCAGCATAAAAACCTTGAAAAAATTCTGCACGAACTGAATTCAGAACCGTTTAAAAAAATAGACAGCGACCTAAACGCGCTGCACCAGCTAGGCGACTTCTGCCGGTTCAACTTTGTAACAATCCTACAGATTTTCGACCCGAATTTTATTTCCGCAGACCTAAGGTATCATCCTACATACCTTGAAATTTCCGTTGAAAAAATACAGAACATTCTGGAAGACCTTTATTTTATTATAAAAGGACTGAACATAACCACAAGCACGCTGAACGCAATCTCCGCCCTTGCGACGCTAAGATCCGGGGATTCCAGAAATTCCAGGGAAGAAGAGCTGGAAGACAACCTGAAAAAAATCGCATTTGTAATCAGACACATAATTTCCCCGGAACGCATACGCCTTCTTATATGCTACGCAAGGGGCGACCTGAACTACGAGCCAAAATCCGCGGCATACAGCGACTCCGCGCGGAAACACTTCGGAGAAATGATTCAGTCAAAATTTAAATCCGACGAGCAGCGCATAAAAACCGAGATGAAGGATGAAAAAATCAACAACGAGCTTCAAAATCTTTTTGGAACAACAGAACTTTTAGAGCTGGCCGGATACAACAACGAAACAAACGCCAAGCTTCTTGCGAATTCCTCGGTTTCCTTCGCATGGATTATGCCTATGAGGATTCTGAAAACATTCGTATCGATTTATATCTCAGACTCAATACGCTCGCTTTTAAACGACCTTATCGTAGAAGGATTCTTTAACAATCCTCAATACAAATCAGACTTTGCCTCCGATGTTTTCGCCGCGCTGGAAAGCTCAAAAAACATACAGGATTTTGAAAATTCCTTTTCAAACGGAGAAGCAAATTCAACCGCGCTGCTGGAAGGATTCATACACGATTCGCACAATGATCCAGAATTCTTCAGAAAACTGGAAAACATGGTTTTATCAATCAACGAACAGGCAAGCGAAATCATCTCGCGCGAGATAAACAATATACACAGGCTTTCAAACCACATCTCAGGTCTGCTTCAGGATTCAAAAAAACCGACCAGCGAAATCATCTCAAACCTAAAAGTCCTGATGATGTCGTCAAGAAACCGCGACAACACCGATACTATGGAAGAACAATTTCCAAAATGGCAAATATTCTTTGATATAATGAAAAATTATGCTATAATTTCTAATTAGACCCACATTTCGGGGGGGGGGAGAACAAAAAAGGAAATGGAAAAAAAGACGACAGAACAGATGATTGCTGAATACGAAAAACATATTTACGACCTAGAACAGCTTTTAGATATTTCCCGCTCTTTTTGTTCCACCCTGGAAGGCCCGAAACTGCTGGAATCAATCGTATTTTCGTGCATGGCGCAGATGCGGGTTACAAACGCTGGAATTTTTGTCCTGGATTTGCTGAATTCCGAATATTTTCAGCTGGAAACAAAGCAGAGCGTGCTCGACCAGACCTCAGGCCTAAAATATCAGATTCCTTACACCGACCCTGTCGTAACGACTCTTTCCGAAGAAAAACGTCCTGTAACGCTAGACTATCTTCTTGAAAACAGCCCCGGCACAACCGCGGGAGACATGCTCAAATCCCTTACTCCTACGCTAATTGTTCCGCTCATCCAGAAAAACCATATAAACGGTATCCTGTTCCTTGGGGAACGCTTTACTTTTGAGCCAGGAAGCGACATTTCCTACACAGACTACGAGAAAGACCTTGTTCAGAACATTGCGTCCCTAGGCGCAATCGCAATCAACAACTCCGCGCTGATTGAACGCTCTTCAACAGATATGATGACGCAGCTTAAGCTAAAATATTATTTCTTCAATGTGCTTACGGAAAAACTGGACAATGCAATGACAGAGAAAATTCCGCTTGCAATCCTTATGTTCGACATTGATTTTTTTAAGCATTTTAACGACACCTACGGCCACGAATGCGGAGATTACGTACTTACGCAGGTTGCCCACATTATAAAAACAAGTCTCCGCGACGATGACCTTGCAAGCCGCTACGGTGGCGAAGAATTTACAGTTCTTCTGAACGACACAAAAAAAGATGACGCGGTGCAGATTGCCGAAAGAATCCGCGCCACGATTGAAAACCACGACTTTACGTTCAATGGCCAGCACATGAAAGTAACGATTTCCTGCGGCGTTTCTGTATTCGACCACAAGACAAACCCGATTACCATCGCGGCGCAAATCGTAGACCAGGCCGACCATGGACTTTATATGTCGAAGCACAACGGAAGGAACAGGGTGACTTACGCTCCGCCTTCGCTGGTTTCAACAGACTATGCCAGAAAATAAAAAATCATTTCTTGCAAAAATACTTTTCTCTTTCCTACTTGTTTTTAACCTGAATGCGCAGACACCGAATTTTGACGAGACAATTTACATCCATATATGGTCCGAGCTTGACGCGTACCCGGAACTTGCCGAGGCGCAGAACACAGAAAGCGGAATTTTTGACTATTCTTCAAAACGGCTAAAAGACACAGCGCCGTTTTTAATCAACGGAATGGTTTACGGCTGGAATTTTGTCTACACTCCATACGACAAGACGCGCGGAGTAAAAGAATATCTTGAAATTTCACCTGTAAATCAAATCAACCAGAAAGAAAGCCCGATAACCTACGAAAATCCGTGGATACAGGACAATCTTATCCATATATGGACAAAATATGAGCGCACAAAAAGCCAGGTGAAAAGTTTCAGGGCATGGAAGACAATAAACACGCAGAAAACACAAGGGACTGGAACCGCCCCGGTTAAAACCGGATTTGAAGGAATCTCCGAGGCCACAAAAAATGCAATCCGCGACGGAATACGCAGTTTTTACCGCCCGATTATAAAAAACAAGCCTAAGGAAATCTCAGGGCGCATAATAATCGCAAAAGAGCCAAAAATAGGAATAACGCAGGGGCAGTATTCAGTTAAACTTGATTTTTTTTTAGAAACAGATAGAATTATAAAATACACAATGTTTTAAGGTTGCAATCCGATTAGGGGGTCTAATATGAAGAAAGTATTTGTATTATTGCTTTCAATGTTTATTTTTGCCGGAAATATTTTTGCTCAGTCCGAAGTTTCTGCGCTTCCTGACGATAAAGATAAGATGGATCTTTCAAAAAAAGTCATTGTTCCGGAAGTTCAGCACACAACTGACAAAACTGCAAAGGTTAAAATTGACTATATTCCGATGACAGACGAGGCAAGAATTTATTATACTGCTATGTACGTAACTTATGACTCTGGCGAAGCGATGAATGCCGTACTTGGCTGCCTTGAAGATTTTACAAAGCAGAACAAGTATTATCATTACACTTACTTGGACAGAGACAGAGAACGATATTTCAAGGACGATCGAGGTATAAGCTGGGCACAGTACGTTTCCCATGTAAAATTCACCCGATAGTCTTGCATCAGGTTAAAACAAATGAACATTTCAAACATTATTAAAAATCTGCATCCGCTGGAAATCAAGGTGCTTTTAAAGTATTCAGATAAGGACGAGCTTACATCTGAAAAATTAATCAAAGAGCTTGATTACAAAGAAGGTCATGCGAATCAGGCATTTTCATGGTTAGGCGGAAAGGAGCTTCTTAAGGAAACCGGCCGGGTAGCCCACACCTACTACGAGATAACTGATATGGGCAAAGCCCTTGCAAAAGACGGAACTGTTGAAGAACGCGTTGTTTCCCTTCTGAAAGATTCCGGCGCAAAGACACTTCCTGAAATCGCATCGGCCCTGAAGATTGAAAACAAGGACATAGGCTCTGCGTTCGGGCAGCTTGCAAAAGACGGAATCCTTAAAATGAACGCCGAAAAAAAGGCTGAATACACCGGCGCGGCTCTTCCTGCAAGAATCTCTGTTGCTTCCGGACTTTTAAAAATGGCGGAAAGCAGCACCAACGGTCAGATTGACAAAAAAGACCTTTCAAAAGAACAGCAGGACGTAATTGCGACGCTCGCAAAAAAACGCGGAGCGACAGACAGTCCATTTAAAATCATAGAGCGGGAAACTGTAACATACAAGCTTGTTCCAGCAGCCGCGGAAGTAAAAGCCGAGCTTGAAAAAGCCGGAGTCACAGGAAACGAGATTGGTGAAATAACTCCAAAAATGCTTGCCAGCGGCGAATGGAAGAACGGAACTTTCCGCGGATACAACATTTCCCTGCAGCCGGCAAGAATCATTCCGGGAAGAACAAACCCTTACGTTCAGTTCCTTGAGTCTGTAAAGGACAAGCTCTGTTCGCTGGGATTCCAGGAATTTGACGGTCCGCTTGTAGAAACGGAATTCTGGAACGGAGACGCTCTTTTTATGCCTCAGTTCCATGCGGCGCGCGACATCCATGATGTCTACAGAATAAAAAATCCTACGCACGCAAAATCAATTGAAGAGCCATACCTTAGCAACGTTGCCCGGGTTCACGAAAACGGAGGAGACTCTGGAAGCCGCGGCTGGGATTACAAATTTGACCGCGAATTTACGCGCCGCCTGATTCTCCGCTCGCAGGGAACTGTCCTTTCCGCACATCAGCTGCACAAGGCAGAAGTTCCTGGAAAATATTTTGGAATCGCGCGCTGTTTCCGCTACGACAAAGTTGACGCGACCCATCTTTCAGACTTTTACCAGACCGAAGGAATTGTAATCGGCGAAGAAGTGAACCTTAGAACATTGCTTGGATTTTTGAAAATGTTTGCGACAGAAATCGCAGGAGCGACAGAAGTAAAGTATGTTCCGGGCTACTTCCCATTTACAGAGCCTTCTGTTGAAGTTCACATAAAGCATCCGGTCTTGGGATGGTTTGAGCTTGGCGGCTCAGGAATTTTCCGTCCGGAAGTAACAAAAGCGATGGGAATTGACGTTCCAGTCCTTGCATGGGGAATCGGAATTGACCGAATGGCATTGATGGCCCTTGGCCTGAACGATTTGCGCGAACTGTTCTGCGAAGACATTGAACGTGTAAGACAAAGAACTGCAAAATTCTAAATATAATGCGCGAGGGTATGGAAGCCCGAAGTTCGGCGGTGATTGAGCGCAGGCGAAATTGCCGCCGAATGAGCCGGACAGGCGAAGGCTGGAACACCCGACGGCGAAACCGCAAGGTTGAGCCGACGCGCCCTTTTTTTATTACTCGTCGATATTCACTTTTTTGATATGCGCGCCTAAACTTCTAAGGCGATCAACAAGATTTTCATAGCCACGCTCAATCTGATAAACATTGCTTATGCGGCTTTCGCCATGCGCCGCCATTGCCGCGATAACCATTGCCATTCCGGCGCGGACATCAGGCGAAACAAGATGCTCGCCATGCAACGGAGACGGTCCGCAGACTATAGCACGGTGCGGGTCGCAAAGCGTAATCTGCGCGCCCATTCCAATCAGCTTGTCAACAAAGAACATACGGCTTTCAAACATTTTTTCAAATATCAAGACAGTTCCTTCCACCTGGGTTGCGATAACCGTCATTATGGAAGTTAAATCCGGCGGAAAGCCCGGCCACGGAGAGTCGTCGATTTTCGGGATTTTTGTTCCGATATCCGCATTTGTCTTCATTTCCTGGATTGAAGAGACTTTTATAGTGTCCCCTTCCTGAAGCCACGTAATACCGAGCTTTGCAAAACCTATTTTTAGCGGACGCATATCAAGATTTTTTACACCTTTGATTTCTATGCTTCCTTTTGTTACCGCGGCAAGCCCGATGTACGAACCGATTTCCATATAATCCGGGCCGATTTCAAATTCGCAGCCGTGGAGCTTTTCCGCTCCGTAAATTGTAAGAAAATTTGAACCTATTCCCTGAATTTCCGCGCCCATCGCGCAGAGCATACGGCACAAATCCTGAATATGCGGTTCGCTCGCCGCATTTGTAATCGTTGTTTTTCCTGACGCAAGAACTGCCGCCATAAGCGCGTTTTCCGTCGCTGTTACGGAACATTCGTCAAGGAAAATATCCGCACCGATAAGTTTGTTCGCCACAAAAGTAAAATGTCCGTTTATTTTTACCTGCGCGCCAAGCTGCTCCAGCGCAAGAAAATGGGTATCAAGCCTTCGGCGGCCAATCACGTCTCCGCCAGGCGGAAGCATCTCCGCTTTTCCAAGGCGAGCGACCATAGGCCCGGCAAAAAGTATTGACGCGCGGATTTTCTTTGAAAGCGCGGCTGGTATTATGCAGGACTCAATATCCGTTGCCTCTATTTTCCAAGTGTTTTTTTTGAGCAGCGTCGCTTTTGCTCCGAACGACTGCAAAATATTCAGCATAACCGCCGTGTCTTCAATATCCGGCACATTGTGTAAAATCACAGGCTCTTCTGTAAGCAGCGCCGCCGCTATGCAAGGCAGGGCCGCATTTTTATTTCCGCTGGCAGTAACTGTTCCTTTTATAGGAAATCCGCCTTCAATCATATATTCGTGCATATTCTTTCCTGTTATGTTTTTGTAAGGCAAAAAACAGCCTTTTATTTATTTTCGGCAATTTTCCGGGACAGATTAATAAGAACATCGGTCGCGGCTCCCATCTGCTCAAGGCTCGCCCATTCGTATCTTCCGTGGTAATTATGACCGCCGGTAAAAATATTCGGGGTCGGGATTCCCATTTCCGTAAGCCTTGATCCGTCTGTTCCTCCGCGGACAGGAACAAAGACAGGCTTTATGCCGGACGCTTCGTACGCCGCGACAAGATTTTTTACAACCGAAGGATTTTTTTCAAGGCCAGACTTCATATTTTTATACTGCTCTTTAAAAGATACTTCGTATTTTCCGCCAAAAGAAAGTGCGGCCGCTTCCGCAAGTTTCTTTACCGCGGCGATGCGTCCTTCCATTCCTTCTTCCGAAAAATCCCGCAGAATCATTGAAACGGATGCCTGTTCAACAGAGCCGTTCATTTCAAGAACCGCATAAAACCCTTCGTATCCGCAGGTTGTCTCAGGACGTTCCCGGACAGGAAGCGACTCTACAAAACGGCTCGCAATGTTCACGGCGTTCACCATTCCTCCGTCGCGGGCGGTTCCGGTGTGCGTTGATTTTCCTGTAAAGGTTACAAGGGCCGAGCAGGCGTTGAAACACTCTGTCTCAAGCTCTCCGATGTTTCCGCCATCTACCGTGTACGCAAATTTTGATTTTATAAGGTTTAATGGAACTTTATCCATTCCGTGGCCTGTCTCTTCGTCGGGAGAAAAAACCACTTCTATTTTTCCGTGCTTTATTTCCGGATGAGATACAAGATATTCTATGCAGGTCATAATTTCTGAAATTCCGGCTTTGTCATCCGCCCCAAGAAGAGTCGTTCCGTCGGCAGTAATTATCGTTTCCCGGTTTTTTGCCGCCTCCGCAAGCGCGGAATCTTTTTTAGGGTCGTGGCGCACATTGCACTGCAAATCAATCGGCGTTCCGTCGTAAGAAGGATAGATAATCGGCTTTACATCTTTGCCGGAAACTTCCTCAACCGTGTCTATATGGGCAAGAAGGCAAAAGGGCGGAACATTTTCAAAGCCTTTTGAAGGCGAAAGATACGCATAAGTATAGCAGTCTTTTGTAACCTGCACTTCCTGAAGCCCCATAACGGTCAGCTCCGCAGAAAGCTGCTTTGCAAGCTCAAATTCGCGCTCCTCGCTTGGAATAATTCCTTTATCCGCTTTTTCCAGATTTGATTCCGTCCAGATTTTTACATATTTTATAAAGCGATTTAAAAGTTTCTGCTGAAAATCCGAATCTTTTTCAATGTAATTCATAAGTCCTCCCATAAAATTTCCGCGTTAGCGGCGAGCCACGGATGGCGAGAATCACAGTTTGAGAAAGCAACGCTTGAGCAAACTGTAATGATAAAAATTACAAGGATGTAATTTTTATCATGCCTCCCTAAACAAAAACTATTCAAGCCAGCCCTGAAGCGCCCCGATTATGCTCGCGCTTACCGTCGCCGCAGTTTCCGTACGCATTATGCGTTTTCCCATTCCGCAGCGGATGTATCCGTTTTTTTCAAGAAGAATCCTTTCTGTGTCTGTCCAGCCGCGCTCGCTTCCAATAGCCGCGATTATTGTGTCAGTTTTTTTTGTTCCGTCTTGATTCTGAAGAATCTCCACCAGAGAGCCGGCGGGATTTTTGTTGTCCAGGCAAATTTTCAGTTCTTTTTTTAATGCCGCCGACTGTGAAGAGCCGTTTTCTTCAAGAGCCGAAAGGCATTCCGTTAAATTTTTATGAAGAAACAGCTCCGGAACGCAAGTTCCTCCTGCCTGAACTGTTCCGTCAACCAGCATCTTATACGCTGTTCCGTGCTCCACAAGATTTGACTGCATGTACGATTTTTCGCCAAGCTCCGTGCCGGTAAGATGAACCTGGCTTACCCCAAGGGCCGACACATCGCGCAAAAGCCGCTTTAACTGAATCGGCCGCGGAAAACCTATTATCATCTTCAAAGGATAAAGGGGCTTTACATCTGATTCAAGGTCTGGCTCAAAAGTAAAAAAAATCTGCCTGTCCTGAATTTTTGAAATTGTGGCTTTTCCGGACTTTCCGTTTATTACGCCGGCTAAAAAAGAATCGCCTTCCTTTTTATGAAGAATTTTGATTATATGTCCGCCCCGTTCGTCCGAAAAATCCAGAGGCCGGGTCAATTCCTCTTCCTTAAAAAGACAAATATTCATAAAATCAGTTTAACGGTTAGCGGTAAAAATTGCAATTTTTCAATTCCCTGATTCCAGGGCAAACGCATTATAAATGTATTCAGCAAAAAACTTGCTCCCAGTCACGGTTTCGTGGTTCAAAATCGCGCAATAATGCGCTACACGCTGATTGTTGCAAAGTAACTATAGAATTGACCGCTC
>OCKZ01000020.1_pt1 | contig 45306 bp, 29 predicted proteins | sample 1495951 | NCBI WGS metagenome assembly OCKZ01 (sample SAMN03418277, study PRJEB22391) | human gut metagenome | biome: human-gut; feature: organic feature; material: feces | host: Homo sapiens | place: Tanzania | collected 2013-01 | reverse complement strand
AACATAAAAAAGGCCGCCCTTTTTGAAGTCTGTTAATAACTTCTAGGACAGCCCCTTTCTTTTTTCATATTTTCCCTAACTATTTCTTTTCCGCTTTTAAATATGCTTTCCAGGTTGTTTCTACGAGGGTGTCCACGTCGCTGTATTTTGGTTCCCAGCCTAAAAGTTCTTTGGCTTTTTTGCTGGTTGCGTAAAGGTTGGCTGGGTCTCCTGGGCGGCGGGGTGCTTCTTCCGCAGGAATCGGCTTGCCGGAGATTTTTCGCGCCGCTTCAATGATTTCTTTTACGGTTGTGCCTTTTTCTGTTCCAAGGTTTAGCTTCAGGCTCTTGTTGTTTTTTGCGATGTAATCCAGAGCCATGACGTGCGCGCGCGCAAGGTCTGTTACGTGAACGTAGTCGCGGATGCAAGTTCCGTCGCGAGTGTCGTAGTCTGTTCCAAAGATTTTGAGCGAACGTCTTCCAAGCGCGGCTTCCATTACGCGTGGAAGAAGGTTTTCCGGATTCTGTTCAAGTCCGCAGACAACACCTTCCGGGTCGTATCCAGCTGCGTTGAAATATCTTAACGCGGCGAATTTCATTCCTTTCAGCTGGTCGTACCAGTCCATAAATTCTTCAATTTTGAGTTTTGTGAATCCGTAGTAGTTCATCGGCTTTTGCGGATGGTTCTCGTCCATCGGAAGGTACTGCGGTTCGCCGAAAGTCGCCGCGCTGGAACTAAAAATCATTCTAAGGCAATTGTGTTTTACCGCGGCGTTCATTATGTTCAATGTTCCGTTGATGTTGTTCACTGAATATTTTTCCGGTTTTACCATTGATTCGCCGGCCGCCTTGAATGCGGCAAGATGAATGAAAGCGTCAAAACCTTTTTCAAAAGCGTTGTCCAAATCTTCTGGAAGAAGAATGTTTCCGTAGATAAAATCGTTTTCCGGGAAAAGATTCTGTCGGAGTCCGCTTGAAAGGTTGTCAAAAACGGTAACCTTGTGTCCGTTTTTCATAAGTTCTTTTACAACATGGCTTCCAATATATCCTGCGCCGCCAATAACTAAAACTTTCATAAAATCTCCTGTTTCTATCCTAATTTATCCATTGCGGTTTCCCACGCCTGGGTTAAAGTTTCTATCTTTTTGGTTGTTTCGTCAATCTTTTGCTGGATTTCTTTTGCTTTTGCGCCGTTTGAATATACTTCCGGCAATGCCATCTTTGATTCCAGCGCGGATTTTTCTTCCTCGGCTTTTGCAATTTCCGTTTCAAGCCTTGCGACTTCTTTTTCGTTTTTGCGCCTTTCCGCCTCGATTTTTTTCTGTTCTTCCCAGTTTAATTTTCCGGCCGATTTTGTTGCGTCGGTTTTTGCTTCGCTGGTTTTCGTGGAATTTACGCTGCTTGTGGCGATTCCAGTTCCTCTTTCAAACTGTCCTACGATTCCGGCTTCCTCCGCTTCAATGCGTTCCATATAATATTTGTAGTTTCCAGGAAATTCGCGGTGGCTTCCGGGTTTCAGCTCAAGGACTTTTGTCGCAAGTCCTTCTATAAATCCACGATCGTGGCTTACAAAAATCACTGTTCCGCCAAAATCTTTCAGCGCATTCATCAGAACGTCTTTTGAATGCATATCAAGATGGTTTGTAGGTTCATCAAGGATAAGAAGATTGTTCGCCCGCAGCAAAAGCTGAAGCAGCGCAATCCGGCTTTTTTCACCGCCGGAAAGAACATTCAGCGACTTAAAGACATCGTCGCCGCGGAAAAGAAAACTTCCAAGCATATCGCGGACTTTTGGAACAAGTTCAGTCGGTGCCTGGCTTTCCACATATTCAAGAATTGTCTCGCCGCCTTTTATTGTTTCCGCATTGTCCTGGCTGAAATAACCGATTTTTACGCCAGTGCCGGGAATCACTTCTCCGCTTGTTATCGGGTCAACGCCTGCGAGCATTCTGAGCAAGGTTGATTTTCCCGCGCCGTTTCTTCCGGCAACAACAAGCATTTCGCCGTTTTCCACAGTCAGGTCAAGGTTTTCTATTACATTTGTTTTTCCGTCGTAGGATTTTGTAAGTCCTTTTGTCCGCAAAACAAGATGGCCTGCGTGCGGAGCTTCTGGAAATTTAAAGTGGATTTTTTTAAGGCTTTCCGGAATTTCTATTTTCTGGGCAAGGATTTTGTCCAGCTGTTTCTGCCGTTCCTGCGCCTGCGCCGCTTTTGTCGCCTGGACACCGAATCTGCGGATAAAATCCTGCAGTTTTGCAATTTCATCCTGCTGTTTTTCGTATTCAGCGATTAAAGTTTTCAGCTCGACCTCGCGCACTTGCTCGTAGTGTGTAAAATTTCCCTTGTAGCGTTTAAGGTCGCCGCCAAAAAGCTCGTAGACTTCGTTTACCGTAACATCCAGAAAATATCGGTCGTGGCTTACAAGAAGAAACGCGCCCTTGTAGTTTGAAAGGAATTTTTCCAGCCATGTGCGCGCTTCAATATCAAGATAGTTTGTAGGCTCGTCAAGAAGAAGAATGTCCGGGTTTTGCATAAGCGCCTTTGCAAGGGCGATTCTCATCTGCCATCCGCCTGAAAATTCTTCCGTCTGTTTCTGCAAATCTTCCTGCGAAAAACCAAGACCCATCAGGACGCTTTCCGCAGTCGCCTCGCGCCTGTGCCAGCCGGATTCTTCCAGCTTTGCAATAAGTTCTGCCTGGGTTGCAAGCAGGTTGTCTGTGTTTCCAGTTCCTTTTTCAAGCTGCTCGCCAATCTGGTCAATCTGTTTCTGAATGTCGTAGCCGAATTCAAAAGCCCTGTCAGCCTCTTCTTTTAATGAGCATCCGTGGTGTGTGAGTCCGCTCTGAGGAAGATATGCGATTCTTGTTTCTTTCTGGCAGATTCTGCTTCCGCTGTCAGGTTTTATCAGCCCTGCCATTACTTTTATCAGCGTTGATTTTCCAGCGCCGTTTGCGCCGGTCAATGCGGCTTTTGTGCCGGTCATAAGATTTACGCTTACATTCTTTAAAATATCCCTGTCGCCAAATGCCAGGGAAACTTGTGAAAACTGTACGAATGCCATGAAACTATTCCGCTTGCTTAAAGAATATGATTAACGGTGAAATTCCTCTTTCCCGGAAAATATTGCCGTCTAAAACTGCGCCGGTCGCGTCTTCAAATCTAAGTCCATTTTCTTCCATTTTATAGAAGAAGTTGACTTCTTTGTTCATTCCTTCAAATTTAAATGTAAGTACTCCGTCATAAGCCTGAGCCAGCGAACGGATAAGGAAGTATTTTATCTGGACAGTTCCTGTGTTTTTTGCTGAAGAAGAAATTACTCCAGGCACAAGAAGGTTTTTGTTGTTCCAGCTGAAAGTGTGGTCTTCCTTAAAAGAAAGCTGGCCGTAGCTGGAAGAACGGAAATTCGGGCCGAACATATAAATCTGTTCATATTCTGATTCGCGGCGTTGAATTTCATCCTGTACGAGCTGGCTTATGTCCGCATCAATTGTGACAAGGTTGAAATCTTCCGGTTTTCCGCTTTCCCCTGTGTAGCGCGCGACGATGTAAGTTGATTTTTTTACGGAAACGATAATCGGAATATCGTTCAGCTTGAAAGCCTTTGCGTTTACAATCGTGCTGTCCTCGCTTGCGCCTGTATAATCCCATTCTTTTTTGATTCCAGGCATGGTGAAAGTGAGTTTATTTGTTTCTTCATCCAGATGAAGGTTGTAGTTAAGGTTGATTTTTGCTGGATCGATTCGTCCGGTGTCGATCATTTTTTTGTATGAATCAGGATACCAGATTCCTTTAAGCATTTCTGTAAGTTCTGTGTCGATGTTGTTTTCTTCCTCGATAACTTCGCCGCTTATCTGGATTCCGTTTATGTCTGTTTCAAAAGGCCTCAGGTTGTAGCTGAAGCACCAGCCGGTTGTGCCGTCAGATGTAAGGACTCTTAGCCAGTCGCCTTCAAGCGGTTTTTTTCCGGCGTAGACAGCCTGTCCCTTTCCTTTGTAGAGAATTTTTATTGTCTCCGCTTTTTTTAGTCGGTAAACCTGTTTTGCGGTGTTTACCGGTTCTGCGCGCATAGGAAGTCCATCCATCGCCACAGAGGCGTAAGTGTGCCTGTATTCCCCGAACTTTTTCGCCGTTTTTTTTGCTTTGAATTTCATTTCCGGCTCAGTAATCTGCCACAAAGGAATTTCAATTTTTCCCTGAGAAGTTCCGATTACATAAACCTGTGAAATATTTGAACGGATGTAAACTGGAACCAGATCTCCATCCTGCATCTGGTGCTCCGGAAGATTCCACAAAAGAACACCGTAGCCTTTAATATGGTTTCCGCAAGAAATGAAACAGCCCAAGCAAAGAGCCAGTAAAGAAATCAAACTGAATTTACGCATACCTCAACTTTAACAGAAACACGCAAGAATGAAAACAAGGGAAAAACGTGAAAAAAAACAATCGTGGTAAATCATGTAGCTAAGGCAAATAGGGCGAATTTGTGGTATAATTTTGCTGAAATAAACGAGGAGAAAAATGAGTAAGCAGGCGGATATAGAATTTCTTTTTATATTAGCACTTGAAAATTATGCAAAAACCAACAATTTGACTTACGAAGAAAGTGCAGGTATTTTCCATAAAAATAATATTATGGAAAAAATGCTTGTCCAGCATGATTTTGATGTTGTGATTGGACCTGTTGCAGACGATAACACAATGCAGACTGTTCAGCTTTATCTTTTGGGAACAATAAATGCGGCTGAAGCTGTTGAAAGGTTGAAATATAATGATGTCAATAACCAGGTTTCTTTTCACACGGAAAAAGCGATAGAAAAACTGGTTTTGCTAAATAGGAGCGTGATAAAAATTACATCCGTGTAATTTTTATCACTAAAGTTTGTTCATGCGTTGCATTCACAAACTTTTATTCAGTGCTTCCATGCACTGCCGCTAACACGGAGTTTTATAGGAGCGTGTATGCCTGAAAATCTTTTTACATATAACGGAAAAGATGTGACGATTAATGTCTGCCTTTCTGTTCTTGCAGTTGCAAGGGAAATAGCCAGAAGAAGAAATATTTCATTCGAGGATGCAAATCTGTTGTTTTCAAAAAGCAATACCTGCAAACTTCTTCATGAGCCGGAAAATGCGCTTTGGGCAGAATCTGCCGGATATATCGCAGACAAATTTGACGAGGAAAAATCCTGTTAAAAAATAGACTGGACTTTATATCCGTTCACTTTCAATATTTTTATATTAAGCTAAAATTTATTTTTTCAGCTTTTGGAATTTTGCTCTTCGTCAAATAGGGCGAATTTGTGGTATAATTTTTTTGTCAGAAAATAAAAAGGGAAGAAGACTGAAAATGGCACAAAATAGGCAGAATAAATCACAATCAGTAGAGCCGAATATCGCGGATTTGGCGAACGGCTGGCTAAAATCATACAAACTTGACTACAAACTGGAACAGGAATCAATCGGAAATTCAGAGATAGACAAGGCTCTTGAAAACTATGAGTCAAAGCAGGGCGGAAACGGTGGAAATCGTCCTGACGCAAAGCTGTTGCTTTCAGATAAATATAACAGACTTTATCCTGTTCTTATTGAATACAAAGGCTATAAGGACAAACTTGTAAAACTTGACTCAAACTGTCGTATTGCAAACAAAAAGGCGAACGGCGAGCCTGATTTTGCTAACATAAAATCTTACGCTGTGAATGGCGCGGTTCACTATGCGAATGCGATTCTTCATTACACAACTTTTGAAGATGTTATTTCCATTGGAATTACAGGCTATAAAGACTCTTCCGGAACTTTGCAGCATGAGATTGGAGTTTATTTTGTTTCAAAAAGCAATTATGGAACAGGGCAGGAAATCGGCAAATACACAGACCTTTCATTCTTAAAGGAAGAAAATTTCAATGACTTTATACAGACTGTAAAAAATCTGAAGCTTTCTCCAGAAGAACTTGGAAAAATCAAGGAGCAGCGCGACCAGGAAATCAGCGCGAGCCTTGTAAAACTGAACAATGATATTTACCAGAATGAAAAAGGCTTGGGCGAAAATGACCGGGTTTATCTTGTTGCCGCCTCAATCATTGCAACTCTTGGAATCATTGACAAGGACAATCCGAATAGATATAAGATTACTCCGCTTGAAAAAGACGAGCTGAAATCCTTGCAGGAAGAAGGCTCTCGCGACGGAGACATTATTCTTCGCAAAATCAAGAATTTCTTGAATGAGAAATCAATTCCGCAGGACAAAAAGGATTTGATTGTCCGCTCTTTGCAGAACACGCTTGCAACAGATAACATAAATAAAATTGAAAAAGGCAAAACAGAAAGCCAGCTGAAACGTGTTTTTGCCAAAGTTGTTGATGACCTGGGCATTTACTACAAAATCGGTCTTACAACAGACTTTACCGGAAAACTCTTCAATGAGATGTACAGCTGGCTTGGCTTTACTCAGGATAAGCTGAACGATGTTGTTTTAACGCCTAGCTATGTCGCGACGCTTCTTGTAAAACTTGCCCGCGTGAACAAAGATTCTTATGTGTGGGATTTTGCCACCGGCTCTGCAGGTCTTTTGGTTGCGGCTATGAACGAAATGCTTAATGACGCAAAGAACAGGATAAAATCTCCTGATGAGCTTGCGAAAAAATCAGCGGAAATCAAGGCTAATCAGCTTTTAGGGCTTGAGATTCTTCCCCAGATTTATATGCTTGCCGTTTTGAATATGATTATGATGGGAGACGGAAGCTCGAACATTTTGAACAAGAACTCCCTTAGCGATTTTAACGGAAAGTACGGATTTGGCAACATTGACGAGGATTTTCCGGCGGACGCTTTTGTTTTAAATCCGCCGTATTCTGCGGAAGGAAACGGAATGATATTTGTGGAAAAAGCCCTTTCAATGATGAAAAAAGGCTATGCCGCAATAATCATTCAAGGCTCTGCAGGAAGCGGAAAAGCGGACGAGTTCAATCGGAAAATTCTTGAGAAAAACACGCTTCTTGCAAGCATAAAAATGCCGATTGACCTTTTTATTGGAAAAAGTAGCGTTCAGACTTACATTTACGTTTTTAGGGTGGGCGAGCCGCACAAGGCAAAATGCGTTGTGAAATTCATTGACTTTTCAAATGACGGCTACACTCGCACAAACCGCAAAAAGGCAAGCGTTAATCTTAGGGACACTGACCACGCGAAAGAACGCTATGCGGAAGTGATTGACCTTGTGGAATTCGGAAAAGGAAGCCTGAAATATCTAACCGAAAACGAATACTTTGAGGGAACAGTTGACCCTGAAAAAGGCAACGACTGGAACCAGAGCGCGCCGGTGGACACAAAGCCTACTTTGGACGACTTCAAGAAAACTGTTGCGGACTATCTTGCATGGGAAGTGAGCAATGTCATAAAAAATGAGGCAAACGACAGCCTGGGAAAATGAATGCCCCGCTTAGCAAAAAGCTGAATGAAGTTAAGTGGGGCGAATTTAAGATAACTGATATTTTTGATGTGAAAAATACTCACAATATACTTTCAAATGAAATTGTTGAGAATTCTGGAAATGTTCCATATCTTTGTGCAAGTGCTGAAAAGAATGGTGTGAGTACATATATTTCATATAATGACGACTTGATAGATAAGGGAAACTGTATTTTTATAGGTGGAAAGACTTTTGTGGTGACTTATCAAGAAAATGATTTTTTTTCAAATGACAGTCACAATCTTGCTTTGTATTTAAAATTTTCAGAAAAACGAAAAAAAGATGTTCAAATATTTATCGCTTCTTGCATTACTAGAAGTGTTGGCTATAAATATTCTTGGGGAAACAGTATAAGTCATAAGAAAATTCAAAATGATTATGTTTCTCTCCCTGTAACTCCAGAAAACAAAATCGATTTTGATTTTATGGAAGCATTTATACGCGAACTCGAAGAGGAGCGTATACGCGAACTGACCGCTTACCTAAAGGTAAGCGGCTTCGACAACTACAAGTTGTCGAAATGCGAGAGCGAAGCTCTCGCGCACTTCAATGAATTGAAGTGGAAGGAATTTAATCTTATAGATATTTTTGATGTAAAAAATACGCATAACATTCTTTCAAATGAAATAAAAAAAGATTCGGGTAGTGTTCCGTATCTTTGCGCAAGTTCTGTGAACAACGGTGTTAGTTCATATATTTCTTACAAAGAAGAACTTGTTGAAAAAGGCAACTGCATTTTCATTGGTGGAAAAACTTTTGTTGTTAGCTATCAGGAAAAAGACTTTTTCTCAAATGACAGCCATAATCTTGCGTTGTATGTAAAAAACTTGCAGCCTACAAAACTGAATCAGCTATATTTGGCTACTTGCGTTTATAAAGGTTTAAGCCACAAATACACATGGGGCGACAGTATAAGCGGAACAAAAATAAAATCAGATAGAATAATGCTTCCAGTTACTCCCGACGGCTCACCCGACTACGCCTTTATGGAAACGTTTATCAGCGCAGTCCAGAAGCTCGTGATAAAAGACGTTGTCCTCTACGCAGACAAAAAAATCGCCGCAACAAAGCAGGCAGTCCACAAAAATCCGTCAGACTATAAAACACCCGAAGGCTTTGGAACTCTGGAAGTTGCGGAGCATAATTAAGGAGAATGAGCTTATGGCAAAAATAAATGTAGATAACAAAGAGATAAGTGTAATTTCAATTGATGAAAGGGATTATATTTCTTTAACCGACATGGTGAAAAATATAGAAAATGGGCTTGCCCTGATTGAAAAATGGTTGCGCAATAAAAATACAATCGAGTTTCTTGGAATATGGGAAGAGATGTATAATCCAAATTTTAATTCCCCCGAATTCGAGGGAATTAAAAACGAAGCTGGGCTAAACAGATTCATTCTTTCTGCAAAGCAATGGATAGAAAAAACGAATGCTATTGGAATCATTGCAAAAGCCGGGCGGTATGGCGGAACTTACGCACATAAAGATTTGGCTTTTGAATTTGCTTCATGGGTTTCGCCTCAGTTCAAATTATATTTGCTTCGGGAATTCCAGCGTCTAAAAGAAGAAGAGCAAAAACAGCTCGGCTGGTCTGCAAAGCGGGAACTTGCAAAAATCAATTATAGAATCCATACGGACGCAATAAAACAGAACCTGGTTCCACAGGAGCTGACAGCCGCTCAAAAATCTTTCGTCTATGCTGACGAGGCCGATATGCTCAATGTTGCGATGTTCGGAATGACTGCAAAGCAATGGCGGGATTCAAATCCTGCCTTAAAGGGCAACATCCGCGACTATGCGACAATAAACCAGCTTATATGCCTTTCAAATATGGAAAACCTGAACGCTGTTTTTATAAATGAAGGCTTGTCGCAAAGCGTCCGCCTTGAAAAACTGAACAAAATCGCAATCCAGCAGATGAAAGTTCTGGAAAACATTGATGACAGAAAATTGCTTGCGGAATAAAAAATCTAAAATGTATCATTGCTATCAGAAGTGTGTTATATTATAAAAAACAAAGACGGAGGAAATACTATGAGTTATGAAACAGTTTTGGAAAAGGTAAGGACTGTGCCGAAATCTTGTCTTGATGAAATTTCAGAATTCATAGATTACATTATTTTTCGTTACAAAGAAAAATACAATAATCAGTCAAAAGTGAAAGAATTTAATCTGCTTTGTGAAGAAAGTCAGTCTTGGGCTAAAGAAAATAATGTAACAGACGCCGATATTAAGGCTGCGATAAAAACTGTCCGTGCGGATAAAAATTCAAAATGAAAATTGTAATTGACACAAATGTTGTCATTTCAGGAATTTTTTTGGCGGCGAACCGAATAGACTTCTTCGGCATGCGATAAATAATGAGCTGGAAGTTTTTGTTTCAAAAGAAATTGTTGATGAATATAAAGAAGTCGTTGCTAGAATTGCAGAAAAGTATTCTAACCGTCCAAAGAAGTTTCCTCTGGATATTTTTGTCTCATCTTGCAGGAATGTTGAACCTAAGAAAATAATTTCAGTCTGCCGTGATAAAGATGACAATAAATTTATTGAATGTGCATACGAGGCTAAATGCTTATATATCGTAAGTGGTGATAATGATTTGCTTTCGCTTGAAAGTTATGCAGATATAAAGATTGTTTCAGTTGCGGATTTCCTGCATAAATTAGAAGATTTGAAGTAAAATATTTTCAATGTGTTTCTCATCCCTTCCCGAACTCCGGTTCTTCCTCTGCGGCTAAAAGGGCGGCGTTTGCAAGGTCGTCGATGTACTGGGCGTCGGCGGCTTTTTGCCAGGTTGTTCCGGCTGATTTCAGGGAGCGCATCTGCTCTTCTTTGCGTGCGTTGCGTTTTTCCAGGAGGCGTTTTGCGGCAAGGATGATTTCTGTGGCTTCATCCGCGCGCACGTGCAGTGTCTGTGCGACTGTGCTTTCGTCCGCGGCGCACATATTTTCCAGCGTTGTAAAAGTTTTTGTAAGCGTTCGTGCTCGTTTTTCGCCTATTCCCGGAATTTCAAGGAAAACGCTTACTGTGTTTTCTTTTGTTCTGAGCCTCTGGTTTCTGCTGGTTGCAAAGCGGTGGGTTTCATCGCGGACTCTCTGCAGAAGACGCAAAGCGTCGCTTCTTTTTGGAAGACACAACGGTTTTTCCGCATAGGGCCGCCAGATTTCTTCGTCGCGCTTTGCGAGTCCGGCGACCGGAATGTCCAGGTTCAGCGATTTTAATACCTGGTCAACTGCGTTTACCTGGCCGATTCCGCCGTCAATAAGAATTAAGTCCGGTAAATCCGACTGTTCGTTCAAAAGACGCGTGTAACGCCGGCTGGTTGCTTCCCTCATCGACTGAAAATCGTCTATGTATCCGTCTGTTGTCTTAAGCCTGAAATATCTGTAGTTTTTTTTGTCCGGATTTCCGTTGTAAAAACTGATTAGCGAGGCCACCGGGAATTTTCCGCCGATGTGGGCAATGTCAAATCCTTCAATTCTTACTGGAAGTTTTGCAAGCCCGAGAATTTCTTTCAGCTCTTCGAGCGCCGGAATGTCGCCGCGTTCGCGCAGCCTGCGGATTATGTCTTCTTTTGCGTTTTCCGCCGCCATGTTCATCGCGGCTTTGTGGCGCGGAGCGTTTTCTATGTCATCGTTTGCAAGGATTATCTGCGGGTCTGAGTTAAACTGATTTTTTATCCATTCGGAAATTATATTAAGGCCGTCCTCGGTTGGAACGAATATTTTCGGCGGAATTTCTTCCCGGGAGTTGTAGTACGCGCTCATGAACTCGGCAAGAAGCTCTTCGTTTTCGTTCATGCTCTGAACGCGGTAATTGTCGCGGCCAAGAAGTTTTCCATTCCGGATTTTAAGGACTGTAAAGCTTACAAGTTCGCCTTCCCTGTACCAGGCCAGATAGTCGCGGTCTTCTGAGTCAAAGCTTTCAACAATATTCTGGTTCTGCATCACCATAAGCGCGCGTAGGCCGTCCCTCAGACGTGCTGCTTTTTCAAAATTCAGCTGTTCCGCGGCTTCCTTCATTTTTGCCGTAAGTTTTTCGGTTGTTTTACTTCCGTTTTCCTTAAGAAGATCGCAAATTTCTCCGAAAAATTCATTGTAGGATTCTTTTGAAATTTTTCCGCAGCAAGGCGCTTTGCATTGCCCCATGTGATAGTAAAGGCAAGGCGTTTCCCGCATTGTAAATTTTTTGCAGTGTCTTAGCGGATAGATTTGATAAAGTGTGTCTATAAAAGTATCAAGGGCGCTTGCGTCCGGATATGGGCCGAAATATGTCGAGCCGTCGTGAAGTATATTGCGCGTCTTAAAAAGTCGTGGAAAATCTTCGCGGGTAATTCTTAAAACCGGATAGGATTTCCCGTCCTTTAAGTTGATGTTGTATTTCGGCGAGTATTTTTTTATAAGATTGTTTTCAAGAAGAAAGGCTTCGTATTCGTTTGCAGTCGTGATGTATTCGATGCTTTTTGCATTTGAAATAAGCAGCCTTGTCTTGATATCCTTTTTGCCGGAAAAATAAGAAGTCAGCCTGTTTTTAAGGTTTTTGGCTTTTCCAACATAAATCACGGTGTCCTGTGGGTTTTTCCACATATAGACGCCGCTGGAGGATGGTGCTTTTAATGCAGTTTCATGAAGAATTTCTCTGTACATATCGCAAAAATAATTATATATCAAAAAAAAGTGTAATTCCATTTGTTTTTGCAGTTTGCGCATTCGTTTTCTGCTCTTTTTCTGCCGGCGCTGAAATTTATGAATTCGGTGGAAAAACCGGCTGGAGCGAGGTGAATGTGCGCAATGGAATTACAACCGGAAAGGGCCGCTTCGGCTTTGAATGTCTTGAGCTTGAGACAAATTCCAGTCAGCCGGATGATTTTACGGATTGCCTTCTTGATTTTGAAAACTCTAAGATTTATGACAAAGCCGGAAAGTACAAAATCAAGAGCAGCGGAGTTTACTTTTCAAAAAAGACGGCCTTGGGGAAAACTTCTGTCTTAAGCCGCGGCCGCGGCGGAATCGACATTCAGGGTGATGAAACAAGCCTTTTTGGCTCGGAAGGTCCTGCCGGTTCATTTGTCATTGATTTCTGGATTTGCCCTTCAACTGTAGAAAATGGAGAAGTCCTGCTGAACTGGCGTTCTTCAAAAAACATAGGCGGCCAGGTTTTTTACCAGTTGATTTCAACTTCTTTCTATAAAAATAAAGTTATTACGCTTTTTTCAAATATTTTTGAAGGCTATACTGAAAACAACGGAGACGTTTCCCTTTCTTCCTCCAGGACGATTATTCCGAACCAGTGGAGCCATCATCTTATTTCTTTTGAGGAGCAGACTGGAATTCTTGAGTACAGGATTGACGGCCAGCTGGAAGACATAAAATATCTTACCGATACAGGACACGAAGGCGGAACTGTCTGCAATGCCGTTATGGGTGTCGCCGCAGAATTGCGGATTGTTCCTTCGTATATCGGTCTGCTTGATGATTTTAGAATTTTGCGAAGCTATACGGATTTTAATAGGGAAGACAATTCTGAAAACATCAGGGTTGGACTGCCTGAGCATTACAAAATCTCCGGCGGGCGCTTTGAGTCAATTCCTGTACTGACAAAAGAAGGAACAGTTATAAACAAGGTTTTTGCGGAGGTTTATGAACCTTCGCAGACTGAAGTTTGCCTTTATGTCCGCGCAGGAGACAATCATTTCAACTGGACGGAAGATTATCCGGAATGGATTCCTGTGGTTTCCGGGCAGGAGATTGAAAATTTGAGCGGGCTGTATTTTCAGGTTGCGGCGGAGCTTTTTCCGGATGGCGGCGGTCAAAAGACTCCTTCTGTAACGGAAATAAAAGTTGAATATACGACATTGCCTGAACCTTTTCCGCCGTATAAAATTTCTGTTGAAAAAGGCGATGGTCAGGTTACGTTAAGCTGGAGTTATTCGGTTGATGATTCTGCCGGAGGATATTATATTTATTATGGAAACCGTCCGGGGGAATACCTTGGCCGCGCCGCCGTGCAGGGAGCTTCGCCTGTCAACGTAGGCAATGTTACCAGCGCGACTTTAACAGGCTTAAAAAATGGTGTAATATATTACTTTGCGGTGGCAGCTTATTCAAAGCTGGACGAGCGGATTTGCGGCGCGCTTTCAAAAGAAGTTTATGCCCGCCCTGAACGAAAAAGATAGTTTGCAAGGGGAATAATGCGAGGAAGTTATGGAAGATAAAGAAATTGTGTTGAGAAGGGCAAAGAATGCTGTTATTTCAAGGGATTTTAACCTTGCTATAAGGCTGTACAAATCCCTTCTGCAGGAAGATGTGAAGAATATTGAATATTTGTCTGCGCTCGGAAATCTTTACATGAAAAACAACGATGACGAAAAAGCGCTTCCGTATTTTCAGCAGATTCTTACTTTTTATCCGAATAATTTTGAGGCGATGAACAGCATGGGCGGAATATACCGCCGCATGGGAAGGTATCAGGAGTCAATTGAAATTCTTCAAAAGGCTCTGGAAACTAAAATTAATCCGGCCCAGGTGAATTACAATCTTGGCTTTACATATAAACTGATGAAAAATTATTCAGAGGCAATCGATGCGTTTGAAAATGTTATTGCCGTAAACCCGACTGACGTGCTTGCGTACAATCATCTTGGAACAATTTATGCGGCTCAGAACAACCATGAAAAGGCGGTTGCAACTTATAAACGCGGTCTTCAGATAGACCCTAACCATCCTATAATTCAGTTTAACCTTGCAAAAAGCCTTGAGGCTATGCATGACGACACTTCCGCGATTCAGGCTTATGACGCCGCGCTGCGTGCAAAGCCGGGCTGGCAGGAAGCCGTGATTGAATACGCAAAACTCTTGCTAAATCACCGCAAGACCAGGCTTGCCGGCGAGCTTGTGCAGAATGCTATTGGCCTGCATCCGCAGGATTTTGGGCTTTATGCCCAGATGGGGCAGATTCTTATGCGCCAGAGCAATTTTAAAAAAGCCGCAAGTTCCTTTGAGATTGCAAACCGGCTTGTTTCGGGAAATGCGGAAAATCTGAAGAACCTTGCGGAAGCCTTTGAAAAGCTCGGAAAAAAAGAAGAGGCTGTCTTAACCATAAAAAAGGCGGAAAGCGTTGAGCCGGAAGACGAAAAGATTAAAAAATCAGCGGCTTCAATTCTTCTTACGGCTGAAAAATACCGTGAGGCGGCCGAAGTAATCCGTCAGCTTGGCTCTGCGAACAAGAATGACTGCGAGGCGTTGGACCTTGCCGGACAGTACAGCATTTTGATTGGAAGAAATGATTCCGCCCAAAATTTTGCGTCAAAGATTAAAAAAATTGACCCGGATTATGGAATTTATCTGTATTCGTTTGCCTCAAGATTTTTTCAGAAGGGAAATCTGGAGGCCGCAAAAGAAAATGTAAAGGCGTTCATTGATGAAAATATGAAAAATATTCCGGCGTGGCTTCTGCTTGGCCAGATTGATGAAAAACTTGGCAATTCAGAGGAGGCGCTGGACGATTTTTCAACGGCAGTCGCTTTTGACCCGAACAATTTTCTTGCCGAAAAACTTGCGAAAGAACTTGGAAACAAAATTGATTCTGAAAAAACTAGCCGTGATGAAAAAAAGCCTGATGACAGCGCGCTTTCCGGTTCGCAGGAAATTTCTCTTGATGAATTTGGTTTTGGCGATGATGAAAATGCTGCTTCAGAAGAAAAATCTCTGGAAATGCATGAGCCGGCTCCGGATGAACCTGAAAATTCAAACGGTTCTGCCGGTCCGGAAGATTCAACAGAAGATTTGAAAGTTGAAGATAAAACCGACGTTCTTGCCTTGGACGAAAAGTCCGCGCTTTTTGAGGACGGCGAAAAAGATTCGGAAAGCGATGATGAAATTTCTTTGGACGAGATTGATAAGAATACGGATGAATTTAAGGAAGATGAAGAAATCCTGCCAGAGCCGGAAGAGCTTGAAGAAGATGATTTGCCTGGTTCAGAAAAGTCAAATGTTTCTGCGGACGTTTTGCCGGGCCAGCAATTCTTGCCGGAAACGGAAGAGAACGCCGCGTTGAACGAACCGGAAGATTCCGCAGAAAAACACGCGGACAACTTGAATCCGGAGGAATTTAAAACGCAGGAAGAAAATGGTGTTTCAAAAATTGAAATAAAGGCAGAGCCTGCGAAATCTTCAGAAACAACGCCTGCCGCTGAAAATAACGCCCCGGCCGAGCGGGCTGAACCATCTGAATCTGTTGGACAAGCAGAACCAGCTGAACCAACAGAACAAACAGAGCCAGCTGAACAAACTGAGCCAACAGAAAAAACAGAAAAAACAGCCGGTTCTGAACAGGAGACGGAACTTCCAGAAGAAATTCCGCCTTACGGAGATTCGGAACATTCTGAAGATTTGCCGGATGAAAAAGATTCTTTTGCCCCGGATTCCGCCGCGGAAAGAAAGGAGGCGGAAACAGCCTATGAAACCCTGATGAGCCAGGTAAGCGATGTTTTGCCTAAACTTTCATCTTTTATAGACAGCAGCGAAGAAGAGGCAAAATTCCAGAAAGAAATTGAGCTTTTTAAGCGCCTGCGTCAGTTTGGTGAGCAGCTTCCGTTTGAGCAGCGTGCAAAATTCCTTGCCGGCAGGGTACGTCTCTTGCTTGATTACATAATTGCCCGGCTTTCCGGCAGGCCAGGGCTTTTAAGAACGGCTTCTGAAGTCCGCAGGCAGAACAATATTCAGGAAAAGGATATGCAGATTGCAATAAACGGAAATAACCGCAGGGATATTATAAACGTCCTTAAGGATATGGAAAATCTTACCTTTTATCTTGGGGATAAGAACCTTTCTAAAGCGCTTATCGTTGTTGCAGAGGAAGTTGTGGATAAGCTTTCCTAATCAATAATATGACGGTTTACAGCCGGATGATTCGTGAATGTGTGATAACCTCGTTTCCTGTTTCTGTTATGAGCACATCGTTTTCAAGGCGGACTCCGCCAAGTTTTTCATCGTAAAGTCCCGGTTCAAGGGTGATAATCATTCCCGGTTGAAACGTTACGTCTGCCGTCATTTTTGTGCTTACTCGCGGAAATTCATGGATTTCAAGCCCGATTCCGTGTCCCAGAGTGTGGGGCATTTTTCGTTTTTCTTTTGCGAATATTTTTTCAGCAAGCTCGCAGGCATCTTTTACCGGAACATCTTTTTTGTAGAGTCTAAGACATTCGTCCGCGGCATGCTGAACAAGTTCCACCAGTTTTTCCTGTTCAGGGGAAATTTCGCCTTTTACAACAGCCAGGGTTGTGTCGGAAGTGTATCCGTTGTAGACTACGCCAAAATCAAGGATTGAAAGTCCGTTTCCTGGCCATTCGCCGTTTGTGTAGCCCGGAAATGCGTGGATTGCCCAGCTTCTTGCCGGACCTGCGGCCAGAGTGTCAAAACCGGTCCGTTCACATCCATTGAGCCTTAGCTCCTTTTCTATAAGAAGGGAAACGTCCATTTCAGTCTTGATTTCCTCAGAATGTATTTTTTCTTCTATTTTGTTGATTATTAAATCACCGATTCTGGCGGCTTCTTTTGTACATTCAACTTCGTATTCATCTTTGATTGTCCTTAGCTGGACTGCGAATTTGTGGACTCCTTCGTTTTTGCACACAACATCCCAATCTGGATTTGCTTCAATAAATTCAAGGAAGTTTGGATACGGTATGTACGGCGGAATCTCGACTTTGAAATTCTCTATTTTTTTCGCGCCGTCTAAAATTGACTTTACGGCTTCAATGTCTGAATTTTTAAATTTTCCGTATGGAATTATTTTGTCGCAGAACGCGATTTTTTTTGCAAGAATCTCATCCCACGGAACAAGGGTCGAGCTGCCGTTCTGAAGAATCACAAGAACCGCATCGCTTGTATGCCCTGTAAAATAACGTATAGAAGGGTCGCGGTGCGCTTCGCTGTCGATAAAGACTGCCGCCCCGATATTGTTTTCCTTTAAATATTCAACGATTTTAGCCCGTCTTCCTGAATAAATTTCTTTCATTTCCTGTGCGGAGTATTCTTTCATAGTAAAAATCCTTTTTTTGTTTCTGCCGAAAGTATTATGGCTGATTTATTAAAATTTATTTTTTTATTCGTCCTTTTATTTTAGAAAACATTGCGACTGCTGTTTCATCCTTAAATATAATAAGAAGCAGCGTTCCAATCAAACCAAAAATTATCGCTGTGGCCGCAACCGGAATTCCGTATGAGATAAACCTGTTGTGTCCGGCAAAGGCGTTTAAAAGCCATGGACGCGCAAAATATGTAGGGCAGGCTGCCGTTATGCTGAATGCAATCATTCTGATTATGAAGGCAATCATTTTTTTTGCTATTCCTGCGGCATCTATGCTGTTCAGTTTTTTCATAAAAATAAAAAGAAACAGCGTGTTTACTGAGCTTGCCAGCGTAAGGGCAAGGGCGATTCCGTTTCCTTTCATCGGGAAAGCCAGCGCGATTGCAAGCGCTATGTTTACGCCGAAACAGATGATTCCCGCCAGAGTTGGAAGCTTTGTGTTTCCCTGCGCATAAAACGCCGGGCTTAAAATCCGGTTTGCGGCGATAAAGAAAAGGCCTGCGATGTGGAATCTGAATACGTTCAGAGTCATCTTTACGGATTCATCATCAAAACTTTTTGTCTTGTACACAAGCGAGATAAGGTCTTTTCCGCATACGAGCGAGTAGAATGTTACCGGAATGCAGATCAGCGCGATGATTTTTATTGCCTGGACAAGCATTGCGTTGAACTCTTCCCATTTTTGCCTTTTTGCGAGTCCGCTGAGGTCTGGAAGAATTACAGTTCCGATTGAAACGGCGAAAATTCCAAGAATCAGTTCCTGAAGCCTGAGCGAATATTGCAGGGATGAAACCGTTCCTGTGCCTGTGTTTCCTGCAAGCGCAGTTGAAACTACATCGTTCAGCTGGTAGGCTGCCATTCCGATTATTGTAGGAACAATCAGCGAGACCACTTTTTTTGTTCCCGGATTTGAAAATGCGTTTCGGAGTCCGGTAAGAGTTGTCTTCCAGCCTGTTCGTTTTATGAAAGGCCACTGAAAAAGCGCCTGGACGCAGCCTCCTGTTATCACACCGAAACTCATCGCGCGGGCCGCAAGCGCTTCCTGCGGAAGTCCGTCCGGATTCGGGAGCTGGGGCGTAAGAATGTACGTTATGGCTACTACAACCGCGTTGAAAAGTACAGGAGTGAATCCGCTTGGCGCAAAAATATTGCAGCCGTTCAGAATTCCCTGAAAGAACGCCGCGATGGAAACGACGAACAGGTACGGAAACATTATTTTTGTAAGAAGCGATGCTTCTGCAAGAATCGACGCGTCCGCATTTGATTTAAAGAAAAGCGGCACTATAAAACGTGAAAGTATGATTCCCAGAACCGTTACGATTGCCGTAAGGAATGAGACAAGGGTGAGCGTTGAAGAGATGAACATCTGCGTTTCTGCGTGCTTTTCGCTGGAATTTTCTTCTTCCAGATAGCCGCGGAATGTTGGAATGAAGGCCACGGAAATGCTGTTTTCTGCAAAAAGCCGCCTGAACAGGTTTGGTATCATGAATGCGATTCCGAATGCGTCCGCATAGGCGCTTGTTCCAAGAAAGGCCGCTTTTGTCATTTCCCGGACAAGGCCCATTATTCGCGAGGCGAATGTCATAAGCGAAAGCGCCAGCCCGGATTTAAGTAGGGATTTTTTTTTGATGTCTGCCATTTGTGTAAGTGTAGCCGAGTTATGGTTTTTGTTCAATTTGCCCTGGTTCGCGCTGGATTGCCGGACTTTCAGAATTTTCCTAGCCCCGATTGCACGGAAAGACCGGAATGGAGCGGCTGCGGAATGAGGACTTGCAGTAAAAGCGGGTCGTGTGCGGAAGGTGCGTGCTCCTCTAATTCTGAATTACCAATTGCAAATTTACAGTTTCGCGTTTATATTTTAGTAGTGATATTGGCTTGAATTATCAGGTTTTAGAGTGAAGGATTTAATGGAAACAACAAAAAAAACTGAAAACGAAAATTTACCGGTTAGAATTGGAATTGATATTGGTTCGACGACTGTAAAAATTGCTGTTCTTGATGACAATGACAGGCTTATTTATGGTGACTATCAGCGTCACCGTGCGGATATACGAAATACAATTATTTCTGTTGTTACTACGGCTTTTGACAAGATTATGGGTTTATTACCTCTTGGGGAAGACCAGCCTTTGACTGTGAAAGTTACTGGTTCGGGCGGGCTTTCTGTTTCGCAGTGGCTGAATGTGCCGTTTATTCAGGAAGTTGTGGCGGCCACCACGGCTGTAAAGAAATTGATTCCGCAGACTGATGTTGTGATTGAGCTTGGCGGCGAGGACGCGAAGATTACTTATTTTACCGGCGGCGTTGAGCAGCGTATGAACGGAACTTGCGCCGGCGGAACTGGCGCGTTTATTGACCAGATGGCGGCGCTGCTTGAAACTGATGCGGCCGGCTTGAATGAGCTTGCAAAGGGCTTTAAGACGATTTACCCGATTGCGGCGCGTTGCGGTGTTTTTGCCAAGACTGACATCCAGCCGCTTATAAACGAGGGCGCGCGCAGGGAAGATATTGCGGCTTCCATTTATCAGGCTGTTGTGAACCAGACGATTTCCGGGCTGGCGTGCGGAAAGCCAATCCGCGGGCACGTCGCGTTTTTGGGCGGTCCGCTTCATTTTATGGATCAGCTGCGCCAGCGTTTTATTGACACTTTGAAATTAAAGGATGACGAGATAATTGTTCCGGAGGATTCGCAGCTTTTTGTCGCGGCTGGTTGTGCTTTCAGCGCGGAAAGAAAATTTAACGGCGAGGGTGCTGTTGATTTCCATTTTCCTACGGTGAAGGAATTCCGGGCTGGGCTGGACAATCTTGTTGGCGCGGAGCTTAGCGAGGTTCAGCGTCTTGAGCCGCTTTTTACGGATGCGAATGAGCTTGAGGAGTTCAGGAAGCGCCATGCGGAAGAAAAGGCGATGCGCGGAAGTCTTGAGGATGCCCGCGGTCCGGTTTTTCTGGGGCTTGATTCCGGCTCGACAACCACAAAGGCGGTTCTTATAAACCAGAAGGGCGAGATTATCTGGGATTTTTATTCGCACAATATGGGAAATCCGGTTGAGCTTGCGGTGAAAATGCTTAAGGAGCTTTACAGGAAGCTTCCGAAAGATGTTTATATTGCGCGCGCTGTTTCTACAGGTTACGGCGAGGCTTTGTTCCAGGCGGCGTTCGGCGTTGATTCCGGCGAGGTTGAGACGATTGCGCATTTCCGCGCGGCGGATTTCTTTGTTCCGGGCGTTGAATTCCTTCTGGATATCGGCGGCCAGGACATGAAGTGCCTTCGCATGAAGGACGGCGCGATAACTTCGATTCAGCTGAACGAGGCTTGTTCTGCCGGCTGCGGTTCGTTCCTTGACAACTTTGCGAACACGATGGGAATGGACGTAAAGGAGTTCGGAAAAATCGCGCTTATGGCGGAAAAGCCTGTCGACCTGGGATCGCGCTGCACTGTTTTTATGAACAGCCGCGTTAAGCAGGCGCAGAAGGAAGGCGCTTCGGTTGCGGATATTGCTGCCGGACTTTCCTATTCTGTAATTAAAAACGCTCTGTTCAAGGTTATTAAACTTAGAAAGGCTAGCGATATTGGCACGAAGGTTGTTGTTCAGGGCGGAACGTTCTTTAATGACGCGATTCTGCGCGCTTTTGAGAAAATCGCCGGTGTTGAGGTTTTCCGTCCGGATGTGGCAGGCCTTATGGGCGCTTATGGTTCTGCGCTTATCGCTTACGACCAGTGGGTTGACCTTACTGCGCCAAAGCCTGATGAAGAGCCGGGAACTCCGCGCCATGAGCTGCGCTCAAAAATCGCTTCGTACGATGAGCTTGAGAAATTCCATGTTGACCTGGAGCTCCGCCGCTGCGGAAAATGTCAGAATAACTGTCTTTTGACAATCAATAAATTTTCAACCGGAACTGAGACCCGCACGTTTATTACCGGAAACCGCTGCGAGCGCGGGCTTGAGGTTGAAGGAAAAGTTATTGACGCTTCAAATAAAAAGAACACAAAAGTTGATGATGTCGGCGAGAAAATGCCGAATCTTTTTGACTGGAAATACAAGCGGCTCTTTGGCTATGTTCCATTAAGGCCGGAAGACGCTCCGATGGGCGATGTGGGAATTCCGCGCGTCCTGAATATGTATGAAAATTATCCGCTGTGGTTTACGTTCTTTACAAGGCTTGGATTCCGCGTTGTGCTTTCTCAGCGTTCCTCAAAAACGGTATACGAAAAAGGGATTGAAACCATTCCTTCTGAGTCGGTATGTTATCCGGGAAAGATAAGCCACGGCCATCTTGTCTCTCTTCTTCAGCGTGGGGTGAAATTTATTTTCTATCCATGCGCTCCATACGAAAAGCAGGAGGATTCAGGCGCTGGAAATCATTATAACTGCCCGATTGTAACGAGCTATCCGGAAGTGCTGCGCAACAATATTGACGAGCTGCGGCAGGATTCTTCTATTACATACATGGATCCGTTCCTTCCGATTTATGATAAGCCGCGCCTTAAGGAACGGCTCTGCGAGGAGCTTCTGCCAAAGTTCCCGGCTCTTACGGAAAAAAAGATAAATGAAGCCGTTGACGCGGCCTGGAAAGAGCAGGAAAAATACCGCCATGATTGCCAGCAGGCAGGCGAAGATGCTCTTGAGCAGATGATTCGCGCAGGCGGAAACGGAATTGTTCTTGCCGGACGGCCTTACCATCTGGATCCGGAAATCAACCACGGAATCCCGGAAATGATAAACGCGCTCGGGCTTGCGGTCTTTACGGAAGATTCGGTTGCGCACCTTGGCTCGATTGAGCGTCCTTTGCGCATTATTGACCAGTGGGTTTACCATAACCGTTTGTACCGCGCCGCTTCGTTTGTAAGCGAAATGCCGGATCTGGAGCTGGTTCAGCTTACTTCGTTTGGCTGCGGCCTTGATGCGGTTACGGCGGATCAGGTTGATGAAATCATGCGGGCAAAGAACCGTATGTACACGCTTATAAAAATTGATGAAGGCTCGAACCTTGGCGCTGTGCGGATAAGAATCCGCTCACTGATTGCGGCTGTGAAGGAACGCCAGCGTCACCATAGGAAAATGCCTCCAAAGCGTTCTGCGGCTTACCAGCGTCAGGTCTTTACAAAGGAAATGAAGTACACGCACACAATTATCGGACCTCAGATGTCGCCTATTCATTTCCGTATTTTGCAGAAGGCGTTCCAGGCTGAAGGCTATAATTTTGTTGTTCTGGACGCAGTTGATCCAAAGGCTGTTGAAGCCGGACTGAAGTACGTTAATAACGATGCCTGCTATCCTTCCATTCTGGTTGCGGGGCAGATGATTTCTGCGCTTGAGTCCGGAAAGTACGACTTGAACCACGTTTCCCTGATTATAACGCAGACCGGCGGCGGCTGCCGCGCTACAAATTATATTGGATTTATACGCCGCGCGCTGAATGATGCAGGCTGGGGTCATATTCCTGTTATTTCTTTGAGCGCCCAGGCGTTTGAGTCAAATCCGGGATTCAAAGTTACGCCGACGTTGCTGCACAGGCTTCTTATATCGATTATTACCGGAGACCTTTTGATGAGGGTTCTTTACAGGACTCGTCCTTACGAGGCTGTTCCGGGAAGCGCGAACGCCCTGTACGAAAAATGGTCGGCGTATGCGGAAAAACAGGTTAAGTCGCTTTCAATCCATGGCTACCACAAGATGCTTAAAAACATTGTGAAGGAATTTGACAATCTTCCTTTGAAGCCGATAAAGAAGCCGCGCGTCGGGGTTGTCGGTGAAATTCTTGTGAAATTCCATCCTACGGCAAACAATAATATTGTTGATACGATTGAACGCGAGGGCGCGGAATGTGTAATGCCGGATTTAACGGATTTCTTCTTCTATACATTCTCGACCGGCATTTTCCGCCACGAGCAGCTTGCGTTCCCTAAGAAAACCGAGCGCAATGCAAAGCTTCTTGTCTGGTTCCTGGAGCTTTACAGAAGCAAGATGAAGAAGTATCTCCGCCAGAGCCGGCGCTTTGACCCGCCAAGCTCAATTTATGATTTGATGAAGGGCGTTGACGACATCGTTCAGCTTGGAAATATTACCGGAGAAGGCTGGTTCCTTACGGCGGAAATGGTCGAGCTGATTCATTCGGGCGCGCCGAGCATTGCGTGCGTTCAGCCTTTTGCGTGCCTTCCGAACCACGTTACCGGAAAGGGAATGATAAAGGAGCTCCGAAGACGGTTCCCGGGCGCGAATATTTCTGCGATTGACTACGATCCGGGCTCTTCGGAAGTAAACCAGCTGAACCGGCTTAAGCTTCTGCTTTCAAACGCTCCTGCCGGGCGGCATCCTGACGAGAATGATGACGGAGTTATTGTGAATCCGGATGGAACTAAGACCCGTCCGATTGTAAAGCTTGCGGAAGGCGCGGCGACGTTTACGGACACTGAGCCGGTGAATGTTGCCGATGTTCCTTTGGAGCAGGGCGGTGTTGAGACAGTTTCTGAAATTGTTATGAAGCCGGAAAACTGAAAAATCGGATTTTGCGGGGATATACGGAGATAATATGAAAAAAATTGTTTCAGGAGTTTTATTCAGCCTGTTTGTTCTGCCGGTCTTTGCGCTTTACAACAGTTTTGGTGTGCCGGACTCTTCTGAAATCCGTAAGGAGCTTGTTGAGTCCTGGTTTGAGGCGCCTTTGCAGAATGTTCGTATGAACCGTCCGGAAATCCGTACAAACAGCGTAGGGCAGAAGTTTCAGATTCGTATGGAAGAAACGGAAGATTCTTTCAATATTTTTGTCGCGCCATACGCCCGGATAGAAGTGGACGTTTATTCAGACAAGGGAAAAACTACGGAAGTCCAGGATATTTATCCGGGTGATGCGCCGGGCAGCTGGCTTCTTGTGCGCGACAAGAAATCCGGGAAACCTTTAAGGATTCGTTATTATTTTGCGGCGGACAGCGAGGTTTTTGTTCAGTTCTTGCCGTCCGGCAAGACAGCGTTGTGCGACTATCTTATTTTTGGCTGTTATGCCGCGAAAGGTGTTCCAACCGGACTTCCGTTCGGGCGTTTTTATTCTTCTTCGTTTGAGCAGGTTGTGCGCTGGACTGAAAATTCTCTTCCGTGGCAATACATGCAGATTCATCCGGACGATTACCATGCGGTCCAGCAGATGGCAAATGTTCTGAAAGAGCGGAATCCGGATGTGATTCTTGTTGACGACGCGATGTATGACGATGAGGGAAAGCCTGTCTACATTTCTTCCGGAAAACCCAGAAAAACCGGTGAGTTGGAAGAAGGAAAAATTTCTGTCTCTGGAGCAGGATATTTAAAATGGATTGCTGACGGAATTATAGAACCGCTTGCCGGCGCCCGCTTAAAACGCGATCCTCTGCTTGAACCGACTGTTGAATACAAAAAAACAGGCTTTCAGGGAATTCTCAGCGAAAAATATGCGATTTCATTTTCGCTCGATTGGGTAAGAAATCTTGCCAGCGGTGTGATTTCCGTACGGACCGGAAGAAATTACCTTTACAAAGATTCCGGCGTTGATGTGACGATTGAGCCGTTTTGCGCGGAACTTACAGAAAAAGGAATTCGGAATTCTTTCGGCTACATTGAAAACAGCGGATATTCGGTAAAAATGCTGAAGCCGCTTCTTTACGTTCTGGCGGCTCAAAATCCGCAGCTTTTTTATTTCGGGGCAATCCGCGAGACGGACAGGCGAAGCCCGGAAGTAAAAATCTTTAATGAATGCTGCGCGTTTTTTCCGTATTTTGACAGCCAGAAACGCTTTAAATGCGAAGTGTTCAAGGACGGCTCGCAGATGTCTTTTGAAGAATTCTTCAGCAGGTACTGTATTGATTCTGTTCTGCTGGTGAAGCTTCACGCCGCAGAAGAATTTTATCCTGCGGACTGATTTTATGCGGACTGATTTTATAGACTTTTGACATTTTCTGAATTATTATTTATGGATATGAAAAAGTTTTTTTTATCAATTTTATTGCCATTTTTTGCAATTGATTTTTTTGCGCTGGAAACCGATGTTTCTGTTTTTAATGAGCTTTCCTCAGCTTATAACAGCGGTTTTTATCCGGGCGCGGTTCAATATGCGGACAGACTTTCTTCTGAATTTCCTGATTCTGCGTACATCGGCTCTGCGCTTGCGTTGAAAGGGGAATGCCTTGTGCGCCTTTCTGATTTTGACGCGGCCTACGAAGTCCTATGCGCCGCGGAAAAGCTGGATTCAGATCCGGAGCTTAAGAAATCCACTAAATACTGGCTTGCCAGAATTTTTGACCATAAAAAAAATTATTCCGGGGCGTTGAGCCTTTACCATGAATATTGCGCCATAGCCGGCGAGAAAGGAAAATATTTTGCGGCCGCGATTTTTGATTCCGCTCTGGTTTTCTACAGGACTTCGGATTTTAAAAACGCGGTTTTGAATTTTGAATATGTTGTGTCGAACGGCGGACGTTATTCGGATTCAGACTATTATTCTGCGCTCCTAAAGCTTGCGGATTCCTATAATAAGGCTGGAAAACCAAAAAAAACAATCCGACTTTATTCAAAAATAGAAAAAGAAAAAATACCTTCTGTAGTCCATTACGCTTTTATTGAATATACCGGAGACGCCTTTTATGCGTTGAAAGATTACAGGGCTGCATACGACAATTACTGCGCGGTTTTAAAAAGCGGAGAAAAGACTCTTGCGGCGAATGCGCTGAAAAAAGCGTACAATGTTTCTTCCGGGCACAAAAAGGAAGTCGGGCTTGAGCCGGGAACTGTTCTTCAGGATGCGCAGAAAAATTTAAGCGACTCCCCGGAGCTTCTTGCGGATTTCTGGACGCGCCTTGGAACGGATTCCTATTTTGACGGAAATTTAAAAAAGGCTTCTGAATATTTTGACGAGGCTGAAAAATATGTTGATTCAAATTCTGGAATAAGCGAACTGATTGAAATGTACCGTGCGGAAATAACTTGCGGAAAAAATCCTACGGCAAATTCCGCAAGGCAGGCAGAAATTCAACTTGCCGCGGCGCAAAAAAAACAGGCGGAAATGAAAAATCCTGAATATCAGAAAGACTACTATAGCCTTCTGGCGAAATATGCCGCTTATCAGGAAAACTGGGAAGATGTGAAAAAATATGCGCCGCTTGGCAACCCTGAAAATGAACGCACTAAGTTCTATCTCGCGCTTGCCAGCTACAGGACAGGAAATTATTCCGCCGCGGAAAAACTTCTTGAGTCTTCAAAAAATGAGCTTTATGCGCTTTCCCTTGCGCGTGGACAAAAACTTAAGGATTCTGCCTCGGTCTATCAGAGCTTTGAAAAAGAAGGAAAACTTTCTCCGGAAGAAAGGCTTAATTATTCAAAAGTGCTTATTCTTTCCGGTCGCTATAAAGAAGCACAGATTCAGGCTGCAAAGTCCGGCCTTAATGAGGGAAAATATATTCTGGGGCTTGCCCAGTTCAATACAAGAAGCTGGTCTTATGCGGAAGAAAGCTTCGCTTCATTCATAAAAAACGCGGACAGAAGGGATGCCGGACAGGCGATGGAAATTTCCTACGCGCTGTTTTATCAGGGATATTCACAGTACAGGCAGGGAAAATCCAAGGATGCGTTTTCTAATCTGAATACTTTTGTGGCTCAATATCCTTCCCATGAGCTTTTGTGGAATGCCCTTATGACAGCGGCAAACTCTGCGATTCAGATGGAAAAATACTCCGATGCCGCAAAAATGGCGGAAAAGGCCGTAAAATCCGCAAATACAACGGAAAATAAAGAAGACTCGGTTCTTCTTCTTGCGGAAATTTATTCAGATTCCGGCGATTTTTCAAAGGCTGTGGAGCTTCTTCTTCCTTATTCTTCACAGAAAAATAATTTCGGAATGAAAAGTCTTTATCAGCTTGCCCAGGTATACGAAAAGAAAAAGGATTTTTCTTCCGCGGACGAAAAATACAAGGAAGTTTTTGCAAGATTTCCTGACCAGAAACTTGCGGAGGAAGCGCTTTATCGCCGCGGCGAGCTTTTTTACGGATTGCAGGATTTTAAAACCGCGCAGGAACGCTTTTCAGAATATAAGAACAAGTGCAGGAACGGAAGTTTTACGGAAGCCGCATGGTATTACACCGCCGACTGCATGGAAAAAAACGGCGACAGTTCCGCCGCGATTCTGCAGAATCAGGCTCTTATAAAGAAATTTCCGGAAAGCACTTACGTTTACAATTCGGCAAAGAACCTTGTTTCGCTTTACAGGGCGGAAGGAAAATATTCTGAGGCGCTGGAAAATGCGAATTTCCTTCTTGAAAAATATAATTCTCAGGCAAAGACCGACGGAATTCCAGAAGCCGTTGCGCAGATAAAAAAACTTGCCGGCGGAAAAAATGAAGATGTTGTTCAAAAAGAGGCGGAATACAAGCGCGCCGGCGGAAATTCCACACCGGAAGGACGAAAGGTTGGAACAGAGCTTGCCGTTCTTTATGCGGAATATCCAGGAACTTCGTTTGAGGCAATCCGGCTTGCGGAGCAGCTTTTGCCTCTTCAGGAAAAAAACGGAAAGAATGATTCCGAGACTCTTTATGCTGCCCAAAACGCGGAAATCCTTGGCCATGGATATAAATCCCAGCAGAAAAACAGGCAGAGCGCGGAAATGTTCCTTAAATCTGCAAAATTTTACAGGACCTGCGGAAAAAATGAGGAAGCCGCGGCGGCAATGTATGGCGCCTATGATTCGTTCCTGGCCGCAGGAATGAAAGGTGATGCCAACGCGACTGCAAGGCAGCTGAAGGAGCTTTATCCGGCAAGCCGTCAGGCAAAAAGTGTAAAGACTGATAACTGATAAAAATATATAGACAGGAAAAAATATGAAAAAAAACATTGTAATTCTGGCGATTTTTACCGCTTTTTTTGCAGGCGGATTTGTATTTTCACAGGAAACGGAAGATTTGGAAGAAATTTCTCTTCCTGATGTTTCAACAGTGATTTCTGGCGGCGCGCCGAAGGTTGGAAAAAGCGCGGTTTCTGATTTTTCAGATGTGCTTCCGTCCGCAGATTCCTCAATTGAAGATTTTATTCCACGGCTTCCGGAAACTTCCGACTCAGGCGCATTGAACAGCGACTCGGTCTTAAAAAGTTCCCCGGAAAAATCAATCTACGTGGAAGGTCTTGCCGGCGGCGGTTTTCCTGGATTAATTGCAGGAAATTTCAAAATATACAGGGAAACAGGTCTTAGTCCTTTTCTTGTGGAGTTCGGACACGAGTCGGCAAACGGATATGCCGGCAGAAACCTTACTTCCGCGTATTCAGACAGAAATACATTTATTTCCGCGGATAAAATTTTCAAGGCTGGAAATTTAAAAATTGATATAAACGGACATTTTGAGTCTGCGGATAACGGACTTCAGAATAAATCGGAAAATATCAGCAATGTTACAAAAGAAAATCTAGGCGCAGGTTTTGCGCTGCAGAAAGAGATGCCGCGCGGAACGGAATTCGGTTTTTCTGCTCTTGGCGACTGGTACAAGCGATATTCAACAATAACAGGAAACGCTGCGGATACAATAGAAGATTACGCAAAAAACGTAGGATTGCTCTACCTTGAGCCTGAACTTTATTTCTTGTGGAAAAACAACGGTTTTTCATTAAAAGCATCGGCGGCATACGGACTTGAATACGACGCATCAAATTCTTTTGAAAAAACTCGTGCCGCAAACCGCGGGGACTTTTCCATTGATTTCGGATGGAAAAACAGCGTGGCGAATCTTTATGCTTCCGCGGGCATTGTGGCTGGAAATCTTATAGGCGACAATTCTGTGGTAGTTCCTTTTACCGCAGGAGCGGATTTGGGATTCACCTCTTCAATTTCTTCAAGAAAAATAAAAATCGGCGTAAAGGGCGGACTGGACTCGTTCCGTTCAAAAATAAGCGATTCCGAAAAAAAATATCTTTTTGCGGCTGCCCGGGTTCTTCCTGAAGAAACTAGCGACTGGTTTGCTTCTTCTATTATGGTTTTGCCGGTAAAAGACCGTTTTACACTGTCTGCGGAAAGCGAATTCCGCAGGACTGCGCTTGGAAACGGTGTGTTTATGCCGGACTACAAGACTAAAAAATCTCTGAAAGACCTTTATGGACAGTATGTTTTTGAGCAGGAAGAGCTTACCCAGTTCAATACAGACTTTAATTTTGCCGTAAGGCTTGGAAAGGTGAATCTTTCCGCTGACTGGAAATCCTACTGGGCGGATGTTCCTTCCGAAAAGTCAAATCATTTTATAAGCGCGAATATCTCGTTCCAGGACGCAAAGGCAAGGTTCGGATTTGATGGAAAATACGGAATGTCTCTTGATTCCGATTTTGACAACGTTCCGGAAATTGATTTTGAGGCATTTTTCAGGTTAACTCCGGCTGTCAGGCTTGCGGTATCGGCGGATGATGTTGTAAAATTGATAACTGGCGGAGAAAGGGAAGTTGCCGGTGAATATATTTCGCGCAGCGGAACAGCATCTGTTCTTGTAAAATTTTTCTTTTAATTAATGGGAGACAATATGTTTGGAGCTTTGAAAGCAGGCGGTATTCTGATGCTGCCGATAATTCTCTGTGGAATTTTTGCTACTTTTATAATCGTTGAGCGCTGTTATTATTTTTATGTGACAAAAAAGCGCGACATAAAACTGATGTTTGATTTGAAGAATTCGCTTGCAAAGGCAGATTATGTTTCTGCGGAAAACAGCTGTTCGGAAGCAGATACGCCTACGGCTCAAGTTGTAAAAAAAGCGCTGGATTGCCGCGCGTGGCCGGAACAGGATCTGAAGGAAACCGTGGAATCCGAGATGTCCGCGGTCGTTCCACGCTATGAGCATTTCCTTACACCGCTTGGAACAATCGCAAATATTTCTACTCTGCTTGGACTTCTTGGAACTGTAACAGGAAACATAAAGGCGTTCGGCGTTCTTGGCGCCGGTGGAACCATGGGAGACCCGACTCTGCTTGCGGGCGCGATTGGAGAAGCGCTTGTGACCACTGTTGCAGGGCTTGTTGTTTCAATTCCGTCATTGATTTTTTACAATTATTTTGTAAGCAGGGTAAACCGCCGCATTGCGGAAATGGAATCAAACGTAACAGGCGTTGTTATAAAAATCTCAGGAAGAGTTAAATGAAGTTAAAGGCAAGGCGAAAAAGCATACAGGCTACTGTCGACATGACTCCGATGATTGACGTGGTTTTTCAGCTTATAATTTTCTTTCTTGTTTCCACAACGTTTGCGGTTCTTCCGGGAATAAATTTGAATCTGCCTGAAAGCACGACAGCGGAAAGCACTTCGAGCCTGGGGATTACAATAACCTGCGAAAAAAACGGAAACCTTTATTTTAACGATAAAAAAGTCTCATTTAAAACGCTTGGTGACGAGCTTTTGGAATTTGACACAAAAAAGATAAAAAAAGCGGAATTTCCAGTTACAATAGAAGCGGATGACCTTGTGACGAATGGAACAATAGTCAGGCTGTTTGATGTGATTCGTAGGAGCGGTTATTCTTCAATAAATTTGCGGACAACTGATAAGAGATAATGCAGATAAAGAGCCAGATTGAAAAATACATAAATATTTTCTCAAAAGATAAAACGCAGAACCAGGCGATGCGGCTTGCGCTTTTGCTGACGCTGATAATATGGATGATTCTTTTTGTCGTTCTTGCGGTTTCTCCTGGCTGGAATCAAAAGAAAAAATACAAGACAATCCGCATTTCTCTTGCTCCGCTTGAGGAAGTCCGCAAGGAAGAAAAAAATCCGCTGGAGCAGAAAACCATAGGAAAGACAAAGGCTGCCGAACCTGCGAAGCGCGAAGAGGCTCAGAAAAAAGTCGATGTAAAAAAAACGGTTCAGGCTGAAAAAAAATCTCAACCGGCGAAGCGGCCCATTCAGGAAGCGAAAAAAGCGAACATAAAATACGGAAAATCTGTGGATGAGCTTTTGGAAGCGCAGAATTCTGTTTCCAAGAAGAAAACTTTTGACTGGGACAGCATGGATTTTTCGGAAAACACAAATTTTTCATCTTCAGAGCCAAAGTCAAACGTGCAGAAACTGGATAATTCAAGTTCGTTCAGCGGAACTGCCGGAACAAAAACTGTCTCAGACGGAAGAGTTTCTTCTGAAACGCAAAAATCTTCCGCTGGCTCGGATGTTTCTTCAAAAACCTTGTCGCAGCTGGGCGCAATTTCAAAAAGTGAATATTCCTCTGTGGCGGCGGCCGGACTTGAATCTGTCGCAAAAGGAATAAACCAGCATTTGAGCGGAAAATATTCAATGTCAATGCAGGACGGTTCTTCAAGGATTCTGCTTTATCCGGACGAGCCACGCCTGAAAATCTCTGAAGAAAATTCAAGGACAATCGACAGCACCAGAAACCTGACTATAACGCTGAAAATTCTTGCAGACGGAACAGTTCCTTTGGGCGGCGTGTCTTTTTCGCCGGCTTCTGCAATTGACAGCGCTGTCCGTTCAGAACTGGCGGCGCAGATTCAGACATGGCGTTTTTCCAGCGCATTGACAGATGGACAGGCCAGCTTTTACTATAGTATCATAAAGCGCTAGGCCGATGGGGGAATTGTGAACGTAAAGAATCTTGGGGAAATAGAAGCAATCGCATTTGATATTGATGGAACAATTTATCCGCAGTGGAAAATTCATCTGATTGCGTTTTCTCATTACTTGTGTCATTCTATTTTCTTTCTTCACTATGGACTTGTGCGCCATGAACTGCATGGTCTGGAGCAGACTCCGGATTTTAATAAAATTCAGACTCAAAAAATGGCGGAACACCTTCATTGTTCTTATGAAAAGGCTGATGAAAGGCTGAAAAAAATCGTGTACAACGGCCTGGAAAAATATTTTAAAAGAATTTCATGCTATAAAGATTGCGTTGAAACGATTAGAAAATTCAAGGAAACTGGATTTAAAATTGCGCTCCTGTCTGATTTTCCTCCTGAGCAGAAGGGCGATGTCTGGGGAATTAAAAAATATTGCGATGTTATGCTTGGAACGGAGGCTCTTGGCGCTCTGAAACCAGATCCTTTTTCATTTATAAAGATGTCGGAAAAATTGAAAATTGCTCCTGAAAAAATTCTTTTTGTTGGAAACAGCCGTAAATATGATGTATGCGGCTCAAAAGCGGCAGGAATGAAGAGCGCGTACCTTCTTCCGTGGCGTTACAGGATTTTTAAATTTCTAAAAGTAAAAGAGGCTGATATAACCTTTTCAAACTATCGTCAATTGCAGGAATTTGTGTTAAACTAAAAATATATATAACAGGAATGGGTGGGAATAAAAATGCCGGTTATCACAATTCTTATTGCTGCGGCGATTGCAGCAGGCGTTTCGTACGCTTTGCATTTTTTGGGCGAAGACAACAATAGAAAAGAATCTGTAAAAAAATATGCGGACAAACGTCAGGCGGAAATCGCAGCATTTATAAATGAACAGGTGAAGCATCTTTCTGACAGTACGGCTTCACTTGAAACTAAGCAGATGCAGGCGGCCGCGGCAATAAAGCGCCTTGAGTCTCAGATTAAAGAATTTAATGCGGTCGCGGAAAATTTGAAGGATGATACGGACTCTGTAAAAAACATTGAGCAGAAAATCAAGTCTTATGATGACGTTCTTCAGGAACTTTTTGAAATGACCGAAAAAGTTGAGGAAAACCTTCAGCTTGTAAAAAAAGAATCCCTGATTGTTGATAAATTAAATTCCCGCCTTGGTGCGCAAGACAAAGCCCTTTCTGAAATCGAAAAGCGCATTCCGCATATCTCTTCGGAATTCTCGCAGAAAAACGGAGAGCAGCTTAAGATTCTTGGAAACAAACTTTTGAGCGAATACGATTCGCACGGCGAAAAACTTAAGACTGACATAAAGCTGATAGAAGATAGCGCGCAGAAGGCATTGGTTTCGTTCCAGAATGAAATTTCCGCAGTCTACGAAGAGGCTAGCCTTAAAGCGCAGAAACTTGAGGATTCAGCGTTTGAGCAGCTGAACAAAAAAGCCGAGGAAAGAAAAGATTTTTTTGTTAAGGAGCTGAATCAGAAAATTTCGGCGATGGAAACGGAATCAGGCCGGAAAACTTCGGAGCTGGAATCCGTTCTAAATCAGAAAATTGCGGAGCTTGAGGCGGAACTTGAAGAAAGGTCGTCCGCCCTTGCCGCGGCTCTGAATCAAAAGACTTCTGGTATAAAGTCGGAAGTGGAACAGAGAACTTCTTCGCTGGATGAAACTCTTGGCAGAAAGATTTCTGCCTTGGAAGAGGAGGCTGAACAGAAGACTTCTGAACTGGAATCCGTTCTGAATCAGAAGATTGCGGAGCTTGAGGCGGAACTTGAAGAAAGGTCTTCCGCCCTTGCCGCGGCCCTGAATCAGAAGACATCTGGAATGCAGTCTGATGTAGAGCAGATTACCGCCGGTTTGGAAAAAGAGCTTTCGCAGAAGTCTTCAGCAATGGAGTCAGGTTTTGCTCAGAAAATCTCAGACGTGGAATCTGCCGTAAATTCAAAGATTGACGAAATTTCAAAATTGATTGAATCCCGTTCTGACGAGGTAAGTTCCGCCGCGGAAGCAAGAACTTCTGCCCTGGATAAAAAGTATAATGAGGTTTACCTGGAGCTTTCTGCAAAGTTCAGGCAGCAGGCTTCTGAAATGCAGGAAAACCTTGAGGTAAAGTCAGCGGAAATTCAACAGGTATATAAAGATTCAACGGAAAATGTAATTGCCAGCATCAAGAAAAATCTGCTTGACTTTGATGCGAAGTGCAAGACTCATATTGATGAAATCTCCGGAAAATATGATGAACGCATGAACGCGCTCAGTGAAAAATATACTAAGCAGCTTGAAGGCGCTAGCGGAAAAAGCGATTCAAGAATTGCGGAGCTTCAGCAGAAAATCGCCGCCGCGGAAGAAAAATCAAAAGCGCATATTGACGCGCTTACCGCAAAGTATCAGCAGGCGGTTTCCAGCGTACGCGAAAAGTATGAAAACGCTCTTTCTGCCGTAGACAGCAAAAACACAAAGCGTGTTGAAGAGCTTGAAAAACAGTACGACGATTCTTACGAAATTGTGAATAAAAAAGTTCTGGATTTGAATGCAAAATACGACGAAATTACGGCGGCGTTGCAAACTCAGATAGAATCAATTCAAAAAGTATATGCAGAAAAGGAGACCGGAGTTACGGAGCAGCTTTCTGTGCAGATTGATTCTATTTCCAGGGAGTACAATTCCCAAATTTCAGACTTGCGCGCAAAAATGGAAACTTCAATGGCTTCTTACGAGCAGCTTGCAAGACAGGCTGAAGAAAACATCGACGGCTACAATTCTAAAATCGACCAGAAAATTGAAACTGTCAAGAACCAGCTGGCAAATACATTGCAGGCAATCAGCGGAAACGTTGAGGAGTCGGTTCAGAATGCGGAAAATACAATCAGGCGCGTAAAAGAAGAATGTGCGCTTGCCCTTGAAAAAGCCGGCGAAGTCGAGCCGCAGTTGAACGAAAAAATTCAGGCTATTGATGCGCAGGTCTGCAAATTCAAGGAAGAGGCGAATGCAAAAATTGAAGAGCTCAATGTTTCGCTTAAGGAATCCGGCTCAAAAATTGAGCAGATGTGCGAAAAACAACAGGCGGCGGCGCTGTCGGACGTTGACAGGCAGCTTTCTTCGTATAAAAAGGATATGGAATACAGGCTTTCTAAGCTGGAAGGAATCGGCGGACAAATTGATGTCCTTGAAAACAGCCTGAAGACTGCGATGGAAGAAGTAAGCAAAAAGACATTAAGGACTTTTGATTCATTTGCTGAAAATCAGGAGCAGAAGCAGAGCCTTTTTGCGCAGTCGGTGAGCGAACACAACGAAAAGCTTGAAAATGACATTCAGACTCTTGAAGAAAAAATCGAGGAGCTTAAGAAAACTGCGATTGGAAATGTTACTGAGCGGCTGGAAGGCTTTGAGGCAAGTTTTGACCGAGACCTTAAGACCCGCGGTGACAAGATAAACGACGATCTGGCGACATGGAAGAACAGTTTTGACGGAAAAATTACCGCCTTTACGAATGAATATGAAAACGAGCGCAGGAACATTGAATCTGATTACAACAAGAATCTTCAGGAAAAAATTGCCGCAATCCAGGCAAAGAGCGACGAGCAGGCTGAGCGTCTTGCGCTTGGAATTAAAAAATCTGAGTCGGATGCGGCGGAGCACATCAACGAGATAAAAAGTCTTTTGAACAGTTTTGCTTCGGAAATGCAGGCGAAAGTCGCGAAGGTTGACGAGTCTTCTGACGAAGCCCTGAAAAATGCAATCGGCCGTTCGCAGAAAAATATTGGCGAGCAGCTGGAAAAACTTCAGGCACAGATGCTGGACGAACTTAAGGCTTTTGAAGAAGAGGCAAACGGCAAGCAGGAGATAAGTGTTTCCACAATTGATTCGGCGCTTGCGGAATTTAAAACGTGGAAGGCTCAGTTAAAGTCGCAGCTTGATGATTCCAGCTCACTTTTTAAAAGCGAGATTGAAAGCCTGCGGGAACAGGCGGCTCAAAAAATTCAGGATGCGAAAAATTACATTGAAACAGAATATCAGCAGGTTTATGACCAGTCTGAAAAGAAAATCACAGAACTTTCCGGGCGTGCGGATTCATCACTTGATGAATTTGAAAAGCGTTCAAAGGCAATTTCCGCGCAGCTTGAAAAAAATTACGATGTAATGATAAATCAGGCGGAAGAGCAGATGAATTCCAAGATTGCCGATACGGCAAAGCGAATCCAGGAATTTAATGACAAGGTTCAGGAAACCGTGGACAAAGACCGCGCCCATCAGTCGGAGCTTGCGTTCAGGCTGCAGAATTATTCAAGCGAAATGCAGACGCAGATGAGCGAGCTTAAAAAGGAGATGGATTCTGTAAAGACCCAGATTTCTGTTTATGAAAAGGCGGAGCAGATGCAGAAGGCGCTTGATGAGAAAATCGCGGCGCTGTCCGCTGATTTTGACCGGCTTGAAGGTTTTAAGGATGTTGCGGACGATTTGAGCAAAGAATACAATCATGTCTTGAATTTGAAGAACGACGTTGACAGGCAGGTTGACGAATTCGACAACCAGAAGTCCAAGGTAGAGTCGATTGGCCAGCGTTATGAAAAAATGATTTCCCTGAGCGGACAGATTGATGAAAAAATCCGTGAGTTGAATTCAACGTTCGATGGTCTTCAGTCTATGGAAGTCCAGGTACGGGATTTTCAGGATACTCTTTCAACCATTTCGGAGCGTTATGACAGGCTTGAGCAGAAAAACGTTGTGATTGACCGTGTCTTGAAGGATGTGGACACTTCCTTTGAAAATCTAAAGGCTATTGAGGACAGGCTTAAAGATTGCGCCAGAAAAAGCGAGACTCTGCCAAAAGAAATAGAAGACGTGCAGAACAACGTTGACGAGCTTTTGAAAAACGGACCGAAAATCGGCGACGCCGCGGCAAAATTGAACAGTCTTCAGGAAATCCTTAATGAAACCGAACATCGGCTGGAAGAAATAAATTCGGCGAGAAGCGGTGTAGGAAGGATTGAAGAACGGCTTGCCAAAATGGACAAGGATTTAGACGGAAAACTTAAGCTTGTTCAGTCCATGGTAAATATTGATGTAAAGAAAAATCCGGAGGCGGACAGCCAGTTTATCGCTCCTCAGGAACGCGAGCAGATAAAAAATCTTGCGCGCCAGGGATGGACAACCGCCCAGATTGCCAGGGCGATGAAACGCACTTCGACCGAAATAAGCCTTATTCTGGAGCTGCCTTCAGAAATGTAGGCTTTTTATAATGTTCTTCCTTGCGGTGAAGTATTTTTCTTTGTGGAAATCAATTTATAATATATAATTATTTCTATGAAAAAAATAAAACATTTTATTTTTGCGGTGATTTTAACCGCCGCTTGTTCCGGAGCTTTCTCGCAGACAAGAAAATCCATTCAGGATGGCGCGATTCTGCATGCATGGTGCTGGTCATTTAAAACAATCGAAGAAAATATGGATAAAATCGCCGCCGCCGGTTTTTCGGCGGTTCAGACTTCTCCTGCGAATACTTGCCTTGTCGGTGATTATGGCGGACTTGAAATTTACAGCGAAGATTTGAACGGAAAGTGGTATTATCATTATCAGCCGACTGACTGGAAGATTGGCAATTACCAGCTTGGAACGCGCGATGATTTTATTTCTATGAATAAAAAGGCGGAAGAATATGGAATCGGCGTTATTGTTGACGTTCTTCCGAACCATACGACGCCGCGCATTAATGAGGTTTCTCCGGATTTGATTAATGCTGTTGGCGGGCTGGAAAACCTCTATCATAAAAATAACGACCACGGAATCAGAAGCTATTCGGACAGGCTTGAATGCACAACGGCGCAGATGGGTGGATTGCCTGATGTGAATACGGAAAATCCGGATTTTCAGGCTTACTATATGAAGTACGTCAACGATTTGATTGACTGCGGTGCCGACGGATTCCGTTATGACACAGCGAAGCATATCGGACTTCCTGACGACCCTAAGGATCCGTACGCAAAGGAAAACAACTTCTGGCCGATTTTTTTGGGAAAAGAACCTGTAAACGGCGTTTTTATGAAAAAGAACAGCGATGAGCTTTTTATTTATGGCGAAGTTCTTCAGGGCGGAAATTCCCGGGAAGACGCCTACGGAATGCTTATGCCTGTTACGGCAAGCGATTACGGCTCGATTCTTCGTTCCGCTCTTGCAAGCGCAAAGTTCAGCGCAAAAGGAATGAAGAGCTGGCGGCACCCGGCTGCTCCTGTAAATATTGTAACATGGGTTGAAAGTCATGATACTTACGCAAATCACGGAGAATCGGCGCATTTGACTAATGCCCAGCTAAGAATGGGATGGGCGCTTATTGCGGCAAGGGCAGGGGGAACTCCATTATTTTTTAGCCGGCCGCAGGGAAAGGAAGCTGTTCAATTTCCGGGGGCTTCTAAAATCGGCGATATTGGAAATAATGAATTTATGAATCCGGAGGTTGTCGCTGTGAATAAATTCCGCGCGGCGATGGCAGGCGAACCGGAGGAGCTTGTTAATAACGGAAAGGACAATGCTGTTATAGGAATAAAACGTGGCGATAGGGGTGTTGTGCTTATAAATGCGCATAAAAATTCTGTAAAAGTAGAGATTCCTGTTTCTTTTGCGGACGGCATTTATATTGACAAGGCCAACGGAAAGAAGTTCAAGGTTGAAAACGGAACTCTCAAAGGAAAGATGGGCCGTGAATCTGTCTGTGTTGTCTACTGATGCGTAGAAGTTTGCCGGAATCACATCGGCAGATGTAATCTGCGCGCGGAAAAATTGCCCGGCGGTTGTGTGCCGGGTAAAACAGTTCTTTCTTGCTGTTCTATCGTGAAAGCAGGCAGGTTGCCCACGCTTCTATTGCATTTCCGGCTCCTACGGAATCGAGCTTTTCGCCGGTTTTTGCCTTTACAAATATTTTTTCCGGTTCAACGCCCAGGGCGTTTGCGATGTTCTGGATGACATTCTGCCGCTCTGGAAGGAATTTCGGTTTTTCAAGCTTTACAACGCAGTCAAGGTTTATCAGGTTCCAGCCGTTTTCGCGGACTTTTTTCCAGATGGTTTTTAAAAGTTCAACTGAATCCGCATCTTTCCATTTTTTGTCTTCCGGTGGAAAAAAACTTCCGATGTCGCCAAGTCCGCTTGCTCCAAGAAGGGCGTCTGTAATTGCGTGAAGGAGCGCATCGCCGTCTGAATGACCGTCCTCTCCTTTTTCAAAAGGAAATTCTATGCCGCCGATAATAAGTTTTCTTCCTTCAACCAGCCTGTGCAAGTCGTAGCCTAAACCGATTTTTATGTTCATATTTTGTTTTCCGAAAGTGTAGTCGCCTGTGTAAGTGATTTTTTTGTTGCAGGAATCCCCCTGGACGACTTTTACGTCTCCGCAGTATTTTCCCCAGATTTCGGTGTCGTCCGTATATTCCTTTCCGTCATTTTCCGCCGCTTTGTGCGCTTTTAAAAGTTCTTTAAGTTTGAACCCTTGAGGAGTCTGGACGGCGGTCATCTGCGAGCGCAAAAGATGTTCTTCAATGAATCCGCTGTCATTCATGAGTTTTTGCGTGTCGACCGGTGTGATTCCGGGAACAGCGGCTCCCCATTTTTCCGTCGCTTCCAGCGTATCCTTTATGATTTTTTCAGTAACAAATGGACGCGCGCCGTCGTGGATTAAGACCAGCTCTGATTCTGGTTCATGGGCGGCAATTGCTTGCAAGGCATTGAAAACACTTTTCTGCCTTGTTGCGCCGCCGGCGGTAAAAATCAGTTTTGTGTCCTGCATTTTTTGTTCCATTGAATTGTCAGAAAACAGCGCTTTTTTTGCTTCCTCCTGACCGCTGGCAGGAATTGCGATTGCCAGAATTTCAACGTTTACTGAATCCAGAATTTTCTTTACGGCTTCAGAAAGAACTGTGCCGTCATCTAAAGGAAGGTATTCTTTTTTTATAGAGCCGCCCATTCTTGTTGAAGAACCGGCGGCGCAAATAATGACATTTGCGGTTGAAGAATTATTCTTCGTCATCGCCAAAATCTTCTTCAGCGTCAATATCATCCGATGAAACTTCGTCTGAGTCCTCGTCCGAATCCTCATCATCGTCATCGCGTTTATTTTTCCTTGAAGAAACGTCGTTCATTAAATCGTCGTCTTCGTCATCAAAATCTTCGATAATATGCTTTACTTTTGGAGCGGCTCCAGGCGGCTCAAGTTTTACGTGAATCATAGATTCAACTTCTTTTTCAGAAAGACCCATTGCTATTGAAATTTCGTCTTCAAGAAGTTTTTTTGCCTGGTCATAAAGTTTTCGCTCCAGAATCGGAAGTTCCTTTACTTTTGAACGGTTGTAAAGACAGCGCACAATCGCCGCAATATCTGCGATTGTTCCTTTTTTCAAAAGGTCAAGGTTCATCTGGTAGCGTAATTTCCAGTCTGAAGTGATTGGCTCAAAGTCGTCTGAAAGTGAATTCAGCGCTTTTTCCGCTTCTTCCGCGCCAACGATTGCTCGGATTCCAAGCTCCTCGGCTTTTTCAATTGGAACAAGAACGACCATATCTGAAACTTCGATATAAATTTTATAGTACGTCATTGTTGTTCCACGGAAATTCTTTTCAAAAACTTCTGTGATTAAGCCAACGCCCTGACTTGGATAAACGACTTTCTCGTCAATGCTAAATTTTGTGTTACTCATACTCTTCGAGTATATCACAGTTTTCATAAATTTTCAATTTTGTTCTTTTCGATTGTATAAATACGCGGAATATTCTATTATTAAGAACCTACCTTTTTTAATTTTATATTTTATTTATTGGGAAAAAATGAGTAACGAAAACGAAAATTTAGATGATGAAATTGTGCCGATTGAACCACAGGATGAAAATCAGGATGGAATTGAAGTTCAGGATGAATTGAACGCGGAAACCGATGCGGATATTTCTTTTGAAGATTTAGGACTTGACGAGCCGACTCTTGCCGCGGTAGAAAAAAAAGGATTTAAAGTTCCTTCTCCGATTCAGGTTCTGGCGATTCCGCGCCTTTTGAATGGAGATGCGAATATTATTGCCCGGGCTAGAACTGGAACTGGAAAAACAGCGGCATTTGGGCTTCCGATTATTCAAAAGTTGCGGGGTTCTTCCGGTACTGTAAAGGCGCTTGTGCTTGAACCGACGCGCGAGCTTGCGATTCAGACTTGTGCGGAGCTTCAGTCTTTTACCGAAGGAAAATCTCCGCGTTCTTGCGTTTTGTACGGCGGCGCATCTTATTCAACGCAAATCAGGGATTTGAAAAAAGGCGTCGAGATTGTTGTCGGCACGCCTGGAAGAATACAGGATCACCTTGAGCGAAAAACTCTTGATATCAGCAAGATTGAATATTTTATCCTTGATGAAGGCGATGAAATGCTCGATATGGGATTCATTGATGATATTGAGGAAATTTTCAGACAGGCGAACCCGGATGCAAGAATCCTTTTGTTCAGCGCGACAATGCCTGCGCCAATCCTAAAAATTGCCGGCGAATTTATGGGCGATTACGAGATTGTTGAAGAAGAAGGCGTTGTGGACGAACCTTTGCTGATTGACCAGAAATTCTGGGTTGTCCGCGAAGGCGATAAAATCGAGGCGCTTGTGCGTCTTATTGATTTTGCGGATGATTTTTACGGAATTGTATTTACGCAGACAAAGCATGATGCGGATAATGTTACCCGCGCGCTTGACGAAAAAGGTTACGATGTCGCGGCCCTGCACGGCGATATTGCCCAGGCGCAGCGTGAAAAAATCATTGCGCGGTTTAAAACTAAAAAAACAAGGATTCTTGTTGCTACGGATGTTGCCGCGCGCGGAATCGACATTAAAAATCTGAATTATGTCGTAAACTATTCGCTTCCTTTTGACGGAGCGACTTATGTGCATAGAATCGGGCGAACAGGACGCGCCGGAAAAGAAGGTGTGGCTGTAACGTTTGTTGCGCCTCAGGAAACCAGAAAACTGGGATTTCTTCAGCGTGCGGTCAGAAAGGCGAGCAAGGGAGAAATGAAGGAAGAAAAAATTCCTTCCATTGATGAAGTTCTTGAGAAAAAGCGCGGCCGCATTTTTGGCGAGCTGAAGGAACGGCTTGGGCTTTCTGGCGAAGAACCGAATCTTATAAAAGCGTCTGAAGAATTTGAAAAAATGGCTGCGGAGCTGACGGAAAATAACGATGCGAATTCAGTTCTTGCTTCCGTTCTTTCTGTTCTTTACGGTGAAAAACTGAATAAATCCCGCTACGGAAAAATCTCGCAGCAGGGAAGCCCTTCAAACCAGACAAGAATTTATATTCAGATTGGACGCCGCGACGGATATAATCCACGGGCTGTTGCCGATTATTTTAGCAAAATGCTGGATATTCCTGGCAGGCTTGTTGATAGAATCGATATTTCTTCAAATTTTACATTGGTTTCCCTTCCAAAAGAAGCCGCAAAACGCGCGCTGGATTTTGCAAAAGAAAACCAGAATGTTCCGCATATGCATATTGACGTAAAGGAAAGCGATGCCGGATTTGGCGGCGGTCGTGGCGGACGCGGAAGAGGCAGAGGCGATTTTGGCGGTTCAAGACACCACGGAAGACGCGACAGAAAATTTGAGGATGCCGGAAGTCGCGATGAGCGCGGTGGAAACAGGCGTCGTTCAAGACCTAATGTCCACAATCAGACAGAACGCTCTGTTCGCGCAGGCTCGGCAGGGCTTTACAAGCAGAAGAAGAGCAGCAGGACAGAACGCTTCTAATTAGTTGCTGTAACTGTTCAACCAGCTGAAAATTGGCGCCTGCCAGTTTTCAGCTTTTTTCTTGTCTTTTATCAGGGTTTTGTACATTTTTTTCATATAATCGTGAATTTCCTGCACATCGGAAGGAAAAATATCGGTCGCATCCTGAAACAGCCGGTCTATAAAATTTTCAGCATCTTTTTCAGAAAAGAAATTCTGTTCGTTTATTGCTGTAAGAAAATATAACGCCGCGGTTACGCAGTTTATGCTGTGCTGCTTTACGTAAAGAACGCTTTCTGAAATTTTAATTGCCCCGAAATAAATTTCGTCAAGAAATTCCTGTATTTCATATTGGTTCAGTTCAGTTGATTTTAAAAGTTTCCGTACAAAGGCCCATGTTCCCGCCACAATCGCGACGTGAAGGCTTGGTATGCAGAGTAAATGCGGATCAAACGCGTGGATTATCATAAATCTTGGCGACGAAAAATATTTCGGTCGCTCAGTTGTTGTTAGAGTTTTTGAATAAATTGTTCCAGCCTGCCTGTAAAGTTCCGTAATGAATTTTTCAAATTCGGCAAGGGCGGCAATTGCCGTGTGTCTTTCAATCTTTTCAAAAATCACATCCATCGTTCTTGCTATGAACCAGATAAAATCAAGGTAGATTTTTACTTTTGAAGGAACAAATGGAATCTGTCCGTCAAGCCTGTGGTCAACCTGCACAACCGGAATGTCTGTAATTCCAAATTTTTGCTTTTGCTGGATTATAAAAAAGTTCGACATTACACTTTTTGCAAGCGCAGGTAATTCTTTTCTGTTTTGTGGAATGAACATCATCCTTCGGAAAGTCCTGGATGCTGAAAAATCTGCGAACGGTTTTTGAGTTTTTTTATTTTTTTTCATAATTCGTTTTCCTGGCGTATAGAATCCAGCCGCCTTAGCCTTTCTTTATCTGGAGTTATACAAAGATTTTTTTCCTGGGTCGGAATAACAAGTCCTTTCGGCCCGTTTTTTGCACGGCGCAAATATTTTACCTGCGTATAATAAAGGTCGGTTTTTCCTGAATTTCTAGCCTTTGAATAATATACGGCAAGATTTGCCGCATCAAGAAGAATGTCCAGCGGAATTGTTTTTCCCGGACGATGCTTTACAAAGACATATCCGCCCGGAAAATCCCGCACGTGAAACCACATATCTGAGCCGCGCACGTGATGCCTCAGCAGTTCGTCGTTTTCGTTTGCATCGCGGCCTGCCAGAATGTACCAGCCGTTCACTATAAAATCAAGGCCGGGGTGTTCCTTTTTCTTCTGCTGCTTTGGAGTCGTGTCTTTTCTAAGAAGCTGTTCAATTCGTACAGGATTTTTTTCATTCTGCATTTCCTGATACATTTTTTCTACTTTTTCAATTTTTTTGCAGGCAAGCTCAATGTCGTGCTTTAGACTTTCTGCGCCAGACTGCGCTTTTTTGTATTTTTCGTAGTATTCCGCGGCGTTTTCCTGGGCGTTCTTTTTCGGGTCGACAAGAATTCTTACGGTTTTTCCGGATTCGTAGTCCTCGCATTCCAAAAAACTGGAATTTTTATCCAGAAGATAGCTGTAAGAAAGAATTAAATCTCCGTAATGTTTCAACCTGCCTGCATTTTCAAAATCAGTCTGCTTTTTCCTGAGTTTTTCAAGCGCCGCGCTCATTCTGCTGTGGGTTGCGTTGAACCATTTTTCAGCCTGAATAAGAAGCGATTCCCGCGAAAGATTCTGCGCATGTTCTCCGTACCAGATGTCAACTTTCTGGTTGAAAGAAAGTTCCTCCCCGTCCGGATGATTTTTTTTGAATTCTTCTGCGATTTCTGAAAAATCGCGGACCGGCCATTCTTTTGTTTCATTTTTCTCTTCCGGAATTACGAACTTGCCGCCGGTTGTCTCGCCTTTTGCAGGACGCCTGAACATTGTGTCAAGAATATTGTCCTGCCCGTCGCACACAATTATATTTGCCGCGTTGGACCACAGCCTTATGTAGATTCTGAAATTTTCATCGCCGTGTGCTAAATCCATCCGGATTATCCTTTGCCGCCCGATTTGGTTTATATCCGTTATCCGTGAGCCTTTTATCCGGGATTTTAAAAATTCCATAAAGCGCAGCGGTTTGTCATTTTTTATGATTTTTCGTCTGGTTTCGTTTATTCTGCAAGAATTTTGCGCCGTGCATACAAGTACGGTTTTTGCCTCGCCGTTTCCATAAAGATAAAACGCGATTGTGTCATAGCCGGGCTGAATAATATCCTGAATAAAATAGCCTGTCAGGTTTAATTCTTCAAGAATTTTGTCAATTTCGTTGCAATTAAGAGACATACAAAAAGTATAGCAGAATTTGTTTTCAGTGTATAATAAAAACCGGGAAAACACATTATAAATAATTTAAGTAGCCCGAATGTCGAGTTTTTTTTGTAAAAAGAATAAAAGCGCAGGCAGATTTACAATTTGTGAAGATTTTT
>OCKZ01000018.1_pt1 | contig 45790 bp, 29 predicted proteins | sample 1495951 | NCBI WGS metagenome assembly OCKZ01 (sample SAMN03418277, study PRJEB22391) | human gut metagenome | biome: human-gut; feature: organic feature; material: feces | host: Homo sapiens | place: Tanzania | collected 2013-01 | reverse complement strand
CTGAATGTCGAGTTTGTTGTAAAAAGAATAAAAGCGCAGGCAGATTTGCAATTTGTGAAGATTTTTGGCGATTGAATTAATAAAAGTGCGGAGCACCCGAATTCGAGCCAAATCCATCTGAGCAAATTGGGAATCTGCCGAGAGCGTTCTTTCATAATTTGCAAAAAAAACTCGAAATTAAGGCAATGTAAAAAAAAAATTACAGACGAAGTTTTTCAGCTTTTAACACATTTTCTGGAGGAAAAAAATGGGAATCTCTTACAACGAATTTCATATAGGACGCAGAATTAGGGATATATGCAAATTTGACGAGCGGCTTTATTCATCAAGCGGCAATGTGGTTCTGGCGAACCTGCCTGCGGTACGAAAATTCACTGAAAAACTCAATAATTATTTTGATGAAAAAAATCAAAAAGAAAATCGTGTTTCTGCCGGTTCTGTAAATGCCATGGGACTTATTGACGAGGTTTTCCACTACGTCTGCATGATGTACCGCCGCGACAAACAGATTGACGCCTTTAAGAACGTGCTTGAAGCGCTGGACAATTCGTTTACAAAAGCCGCGGTAGACAAACTGCTGCTTGATTTTACAGAAGAGTTTCCTCCTGTGGAAGTCTACCAGGGAAAAATAAGCGCGGAAGAATACCTTGCAAAAAACGAACTTGACGCTGGCACAAAAGCAATGCGCTCAAACCGGGAACAGACACTTGAAGAGCTGATTTTGCTCCGCCTTGCAAACGAAAATCCTGCCTTCAAGCCGTTTTCAGTTCTTTTCAGCGATTTGGAGCTTCAGAAAAACCCGATTTTTAACAAGGCATGGGCGGCAATCCAGAAAGAATTCCAGAATCTTCCAAAGTTCGGGCCGTTCAACCATGATTTAATCACAATGCTCCGCGAGCCTGTTGTTTTCAGCCCTGAAAGCCTTAAAGGCCAGCTTGACTACATCCGCCAGTACTGGACGGATTTGCTCGGCGACTTTTTGCGGCGGCTTCTTTCCGGAATGGATACTCTTACGGAGGAAGAAAAAATGTTCATGCGCTACAACCCTATAAACGGCGGCGAAGTGAACATGGAAGCCTACAATTACGATGGGCTTATGAAAGAGTACGAGCGTTTCAGTCCTGACCGGGAATGGATGCCATGTGTAATTCTTATGGCAAAGACTGTTCTTGTATGGCTCGACCAGCTTACAAAAAAGTACAATCGTCCTATCACTCGGCTGGACCAGATTCCTGACGAGGAGCTTGACGCCTTGCGCGACGAAGGCTTTACAGGTCTATGGCTCATAGGACTCTGGACGCGCTCAAATGCCTCAAAACGAATCAAGCAATTGTGCGGAAATCCGGAAGCAGCCGCGTCCGCATACTCGCTTTACGACTACAACATCGCAGAAAACATCGGCGGTTGGGATGCGCTTTCTAACCTTAGAACAAGACTTTGGCAGCGCGGAATCCGGCTTGCTTCCGACATGGTTCCAAACCATACCGGAATGGACAGCGACTGGGTTGTGAACCGGCCTGACCTATTTGTTCAAAGACGGGACTTGCCTTCTCCTTCATACACATTCAACGGCGAAAACCTTTCATGGGATCCTAATGTCGGAGTATGGCTTGAAGACCATTACTACAACCATTCGGACTGTTCCGTTGTCTTTAAGCGCGTTGACTTCCGCAATGGAGACACTCGTTATATTTACCACGGAAACGACGGAACAGGAATGCCTTGGAACGACACTGCGCAGATTGACTTCCTTAATCCGGAGGCACGTGAAGCGGTCATGCAGGACATTCTGCACGTTGCCCGGAACTTCCCGATTATCCGTTTTGACGCGGCCATGGTTCTTGCAAAAAAATCAATCCGCAGGCTTTGGTATCCGAAACCGGGTTCAGGCGGAGACATTTATTCACGTTCTGAGTACGCTCTTTCCGACCAGGAATTTGAAGCGAAGATTCCAAACGAATTCTGGCGGGAAGTTGTTGACCGCGTCGCAAAGGAAGTTCCAGACACGCTGCTTCTTGCGGAAGCATTCTGGATGATGGAAGGCTACTTTGTAAGAACCTTAGGCATGCACCGTGTATACAACTCTGCTTTTATGAATATGCTTAAGAAGGAAGAAAACCAGAAGTACCGGGATTCTGTAAAGAACACAATCAAATTTGACCCGCAGATTCTAAAACGCTATGTAAACTTTATGAACAATCCGGATGAAGACACCGCAGTTGCCCAGTTCGGAAAAGACGACAAGTATTTTGGTGTATGTACATTGATGATTACAATGCCTGGACTTCCGATGTTCGGCCACGGCCAGATTGAAGGATTTACAGAAAAATACGGAATGGAATTCACAAAGGCGTACAAGAATGAAACTCCAGACCAGAACCTTATAAACCGCCACTGGCACGATATTTTCCCGCTTATGAAAAAGCGATATATCTTTGCAAACGTTGAAAACTTCCTGTTCTACGATGTATGGGACAACGGACACGTTAACGAAAATATTTTTGCATATTCAAACAGCGCCGGAAACGAATATTCTGTTGTTTTCTATAATAACAAGTACGAGCGCGCCCAGGGCTGGATAAAGCAGTCGTGCGAATACGCTGTAAAAATCGGCGAAGGTGAAGAGCAGCACGTTGAAATGCGTTCAAAATCAATTTCGGAAGGATTAAACCTTCATGCAGAAGATGATAAATTCTGCATTTTCAGGGAACACCGATCCGGATTATGGTTCGTGCGACGCAGCCGGGAAATCTGCGAAAAGGGAATGTACATCGGGCTGAACGGATTTGAATATCAGGTTTACATGGATATTCATGAAGTTTCTGACGGAGCAGACCGCAAGTATCAGATTCTTTGCGACACTTTGCAGGGACGAGGCTGCTACGACCTTGAAACAGAATGGGAAGAAATCTGTTACCGCGAGCTTTACCAGCCTTTTGCAAACTTTGCCAATTCAGTTCTAACTGGCGTTCACGGAATTTTAAATCCTGTTTCTGGAAAAACCACAGAGGCGGAGGCGAAAAAACAGTTCAAGGAAATCATTTCATCTGTAAATGACGCGGCGGTTCAGTTCTATTCTGTCGCGAACAGATTTTCAGGCAGCGTAAAACTTTCTGAACCTGAAAAGCAGCTGAGGGATTTTGTAAAACTTGCAGAAAAAATAATAGTTCTTGCGGTGAACAACAAGTCAAAACCGGCTTCAGACATCATAGCGGCTCTTAAAAAAGCAAAAACAGACGCGGCATACCTTGAAACCCTGTTCGCAACGGACAAAAACATTGCGGAACAGCTTATATGCTTTGCAATGGTAAAAGAATATGCTGTAAACGGATTTGCCGAAACGTGGGCTTTCGCGCGAAAATTCAGCGATTACCTTTCTTCAAACGGAATTAATCTTGGCGATTCACGCGGAAACATCGGAAGACTGTTCGTACTGGCTTCCGCATGCGATGCAAAGGCTTTTGTAAAAGACCATAAAACCGCTTTGTACAACATTGTCAAGCTTCTGACAGAAAGCGACAAGGCAAAAATGCTCACAGGGGCAAATCTTTACGACGGCACAGTCTGGTTTAACAAAGAAATCAGCGACTGGACTCTGGCACACGGATTTGCGCTTGCCATGCTTGAAGAAAAAGAAGCGGAAGCAAGCCTTGAGGCATTCAACGCACTTGTAAAGGCAAAAGACAAGGCTGAATACAAATGCGACCTGTTTATAAAACCTTTTGCGCCAAAAACGGAAAAAAAAGCTGTAAAGACAAAAAAGTCTGAAAAGGCGGAAAAACCGGCAAAGGCTAAAAAAACTAAAAAATAAACAGAAGCCGGCTTTTGCGCCGGGGTGTAGACAAACACTCTGATAAAAAAAATGCAATACAGGCAGACCGATAAGATTGCGTTCTTATGAACGTACTTATCGGTCTGCTTTTTTTTACGTCAGAGTAAAAAAAGGAAAGACAAGACCACTGGGGTCAAACTACAGGGATTCAATAATCTTTTTGATTTCCGCAGAAGTCTTTACGCAAGGCTTTCCGGTTTTTGAAAGTTTCTTTGCGGCCCGGATTGAATCCGGCATTTCAGGCTTTTCCCCGATTATATGCTGCACATATTCAGAAGAAAGGCTCGGATGGTCACGCGCAATCAGAACCGTCGCGTATTCTTCATCGCGGCTTGCCTTTTTAATTTTTGCAGAAGCATAGGCCCGCGCAGTATGCCGGTCGGCAAATATTCCGTATTTTGTAAAAAGCTCCTTTGCCGCATCAGTAACTTCAAGGTCTGTAACATCTACAGGAAAAACAAAATGGCGCATCATAAGCTTGTTTGCGCTAAAAACATCTTCCAGACGCTCAAGATTAGAAGGCTCCGAAGGATCAGAAGGAGCGCGTTCTTTCAGCGGAACAAGAGAATCAAGAATAACCGGATTTCCGCCAGGATTCACCGCAAAACCGTCCGTCGCAGGAAGAATAAATCCGTTGAGCGGAAGAGCAAACTGCCAGGCATACAAACCCGCGACAACATTGCTGTAATTTCCTGCCGCCAGGGCATAATAAATATCGCTGTGAACTTTATTTTTTATCCGTGAAAAAGCGAATGGATAAAAAAACGCCTGGGGCAAAAGCCGCCCGATATTCGCAGTATTAGCGACTGTAATATTGTGTTTTTTTATAAAATCAGAATCAGCAAAAAGTTCACGCGCAAGAAGATGGCAATTTTCCCCAGAACCGGCAATTTCAACAGGATAAATGTTTCCGCCGTTCCAGACATAATCGCTTTCCTCAACTCCGCGGACATTGTTTTTTTCACAAAGAACGACAGCCTTCAGATTCTTTTTGCCTCGTAGAGCCCATGCAAGGCTCGCGCAGAGCTCTCCGCAGTCTGAAACACCGGCAAGAACCGCCTTTTCGCCTTTTAACTGAAGAATCGTATCCAGGCAGGCCGTAAGATAAGAAATTCCAAAATCGCGGTGGGAACCAGTCGGCGTATGATTCAATTCCAAAAGGAAAAAGTTTTCGTCAATCTGCCTGATTTCCGGAGAAAACGGAAATGCCCGGGTCGCTATTGTCTCGCAGACAATCGGAGAAAATTCATCATTTATAAAGGCGGAAGTAAGTGTTCCTGCAATTGAACTGAACGAAGTATCTTCATTAACATTTAAAAGCCAGCGGCGCAAATCTTCTGTTTCTGAAGGTACATACAAACCTCCATCCTGCGGCATACAATTCAGAACCGCCTGCGCAAAGTTGACTGATAATTTTTTGTTTCTTGTACTTGTAAATTTCATTTACCTAATTATACCAAAACGATATTAATGTGGAAACAATAAAGACTGTTTTTTATTCTGCCGACAATAAAAAAGGAAGGTTTTTAATGCGAAAGGTTATTTCTTTAATTTCAGACTATTTTCTTACTCTGATTGTAGGTTTTGCAATCGGAATGTTCATCTGCATTCAATATTTTGACAGCATAAATCTTATAGCCGGAGAACGTTTTTTTGTCTCAAAGGAAACCATTGTCCTTGGAATATTCCACACGCTTCCGGTCATGTTTTTTCTGCTTCCTTTTGCGCTTATGCTTTACAAAATCCGGCACAAGGACAATCCTGCGCAAAGTTTCATAACATTCGTCTGCCTTTCGCTGTTGAACTGGTTTATTTTTTATCCTGCCACGCTTAAGCTGCAAAACATCGCGGAAAAAAATTTTTCAGAAAAAAACGCAAATCTTGAGCTGAAAAAACTGACCTCTGGATATTTCAGACAGTCGGGCGGAAAACTTTATTTTTTCAGCAAAGAACCCGAACCGGATTCCGCAGATGTAATTCTTCTGGAAAACCGCGCCGAACCGCTGGACTTTGCAAAAGAAGAAAAACTTGACCTTTCAAGAACTTCGGAATTCTACAGAAATTCAAGTCCGTTCCGTGACCCTTTGGCAAAAGACACCATGAACGACATTCCATACCACGTCATAAACATTTTTCACTCGATAAAATTTCAGGCGATAAGAGCATGGAATTACGGACTTATTTCCTGGCTATGCTTCTGTTCCCTGGGTTTTGCCCTATGCTCACTGTACAGCCTTATAAAATTAAGTTCCTGGCGAATGATAAACGCCCTGAGCGCATTGTTTTTTACAGGAATATTAATCTGGTTCAACGATTTTTATTTTTCGCCGATGAACAGCGGCATGCGGAATTTTCTTCATGAACTTTTTTACGAAAGCGGAAAGCTGAACTTTTTTATTGTAAACGGGATTGATTTTCCGCTGATGCTTATAAACTTGCTATTCGGACTTACATTCACAGCCACCGGAATAGTAATCGCAATTTTAAGAAACAAAAAATAGGGACGAAAATGAAAAAAACAACCAGAAACTTTTTTATATACATCGCTTTTTGTATTTTTATTCTTCTGCTGAGCCTTGTCTACGGATATTTTTTTGCAAAAATCCCGGAATTAACCTCAGATTCTGTCGGAAAATTCAAATTTCTTTCCGCGGCAAATTTTTTCTGTCTGATAATTCCATCGGTTTTTGCAGCAAGCGCAAATGTCGTCTGGTGCATTGAATTCGGGCTTCATCCAGAAAACAGCCGTCTAAGATTTTCCAATGCAATGTTCAGACGCTACAAGGGCGTAATCATAAATTCCCTGATTTTTGTGTTTATTATAACCTGCGCAGGCGAAATTCTAATGCCGCAGATCTATTCCAGAATTAAAAACATGGAATTCAAGCCGCAGTTAATGCGTGAATACCAGAACTCCGCAAGATATTTTTTTGAAAACAAGAATTACGAAACAGCCTTTCATTTTGCGCAGCTTGCGTACGAAATCGATCCGAAAAACAAGGAAAACCAGAAAATTATTCATCTTACGGAATCATACAACGATAAAAAAGAAGAAATTTCAGAGTCAATAAAAAAACAGATCAACGAAATGACTTTCAAAGGCGAAAATTTTGACATTTATGCCAGAAAGCCAGAAATAATTTCAACACCGTACAAGTCATTTGAGCTTATGCAGACGGCAAAAGACTGCATTGCAAAAAAAGACTGGTTCGGCGCTCATTATTATTCCCAGCTCGCAATAAAAACCAGCGACCCAAAAGATATAAACATCACTGAATTAAAGCAAATTTCTGCGGAAGCCTGGAACAGACTGAATCAGGCAAGACAACCGGGAACTTCAGCAGAGCAGAAAATCTTTGCAAAAAAATATGAAGGCTACGTTTCCCTTATAAACGGCGACATCCTGCGCTCATATTACATATTTCACGCGCTTTCGCTTGAATCAAAAAAACTTTCGGCAGACCCAGATATTGTCCGCTACCTTGAAATTTCAGAAAAATTCCTTAAAAGCCAGTATTTTTTCCGGGATGAAACAAAAAATCTTCAGGAATACGAATGCGCGAACAGCGTTTATTTTAAAATTCAGGAAAATGCCTCCGGAAATTCAACCCTTTATTTTATCCACGGAATAACATCGGACAGCACGGCGAAAAATATGATTTTGTATCTGCGCGGACTTGAAATAATTGAGCTGGACGAATCCGGCTCTGTTATTTCCGGATGTCTTGTTCCGTACGCAAAAATGACAGCTCTTCAGACTGAATTCCTTGATGAAGATACAAAAAAATTTCTTGAAATAGACAAAAAAATTACGGCAGTTCCTTATATTCTTCTTAATTCCGTTGACAGGAACTTGCCTGACCAGACAATTACTCCTGAATACAAAATCGGACTCAAAAAAACACCGCAGGAAAGCTTTAAAATCCTTAAAATGCCGTTCAGCGACTTCGAGCTGATAGAACAGGCTTCCAGCGGCGCGGATTCTATGAATTTGATTTCTCTATTCAATTTTGTAAGCAAAGCTGAAAAATACGGCTATTCCGCGGAATCTTTTGCGCATATCCTTATGAACAGAATGTTGAAGCCTCTTTACCTACTGATTCTTTTTATTGTAATAGCATATCATGCGTGGCACTTCCGGCTTGAAGAAAATTCAGTTTTCAAATTCAAGTGGATTATAATGTTTCCGGTTCTTTGCGCCGCCTACTATTTCCTTTACAAACTTGCGCTCTGCCTTTTCAAATTTATAAATTACGGGCTTTTAGGTGTCTCGGGAGTTTCTTTTTCTCTTGCGGCCGGCACAATTGTCTATGTTTTAATTTTTGCAATTGTTTCTGTTTTCTTTTTGTCGTGCAGAAATTCATCCGGAAGATAACAATTTTTACGGCGTTCCCGGCGTAAACGCCGGTCGCTATGTCCAGGGTTCGCTGACGCTCATTCTTTCGAACGCCTGCGGCGCCCTTCCCAGCGCTAACGCATCAGCATAACATTTATTTCCTTCGCCATTTTCTGAACGCCCAGCTCTGTTCCGCCGTTTTCTATTCCTTTGCAAAGCGCAGAAATAAACGGACGCGCGGCAAGGCACTTTTTCGCACCAAGGCTCATCGCCGCCTGAATATCGCGTTTTTTTCGGATTCCGCCGTCTACCCAGAGCTCTTCGCAGCAGGATTTTAAGATTTTTGCATTTGCCTGTAAAAATTCCGCGGTAGAACCGGTTTCGGTTTCCACCCTGCCGCCATGATTTGAAACTATAATTATCTCCGGCTTCAGCGCCTTGCAAAGCTCAATATCTTCTTTTGTAAAAACGCCCTTTATTGCAAGCGGAAGTTTTGAATATTTTCTAAATTCGTCCAGCTGCGCGGCAGATTTTTTTTCAAGTTTTGCCTGGTTACGCATTGAAACAATATTGTACGCATCAATATCAATTCCAGCCGCCAGCGCATTTCCTTCAATCCAGTCAATGCGCTCAAAAAGCCGCTCATTTGAATAGGGTTTTAAGAAAAAATACGCCTTTATGCCAAGATTCCGCACCGCCGCAAGCCCCAGCTTAAGTTTTTCATCGGGAGCACCGTCGCCAACACAGACAGAAATTCCTTCCTTTTGCGCCGCAGAAAAATAAGGAAAATAAAAATCTTCCTCGGAGTTAAACCCGATGTTCTGAACCGCGCCTGTAACCGGCGCAATTCCAAGATTTTCAGCGGTTACGGAAACATCTTTTTCCAACGGAATCTTATCCCAGCCACCGCAGTTCAAAATAAAATTCCGGCTGCTGTCTACACCGCCCATTCCTGGCATTTGCCCGACACAACCGCGGCCAAGACAAACGCCGCAGAAACGGCAGTTAAATCTGTTTTCAGAAAGAGCAGGCACATCAGTCACCAAAACAAATTCCTACAGAACGCCCTGTCGCAATAAGCGGGTCGTCAAGCTGAATATTTTTTACCTTGCCGGCGCAATCTTCAAGAGGGATTCCTACAATCTGATTGTCCTGCATTGCGACAAGCTGGCCAAAGTCACCGCGAGCAAGAAAATCTGCCGCGGCTACGCCGAACTGCGTCGCAAGAACCCTGTCATAAGGGCTTGGCGTTCCGCCGCGCTGCAAATATCCAAGGACAGAAGTCCGGCTTTCAAGTCCGGTTGCATTTTCAAGCTCTTTTGCAACACGGTAGCCAATCGACTGAACCATTTCCGCGCGGGTCTTTTTAAAAGTCTTTTTGTCCATTTTTGCCTCTTCTTTTGAAAGAGCGCCTTCCGCAACCACAACAATTGAAAATTCTTTTCCGGCATCGCGGCGGGCAAGCACATTTTTAGCTACGGAATTTATATCATACGGGATTTCCGGCAAAAGGCAGACATCTCCGCCGCCTGCCAGCGCCGAATACAATCCCAGCCAGCCGGCTTTATGCCCCATGACTTCAACAATCATTACGCGGCTATGCGAATGAGCCGTTGTATGAATGCGGTCAATCGCCTCTGTGGCAACATCAACTGCAGTATGGAATCCAAATGTCACGTCAGTGCCGACAATATCATTGTCTATAGTCTTTGGAAGTCCGATTACGTTCAAGCCTTCTTTTGCAAGAAGCGAACCTGTCGTGTTCGTTCCGTTTCCGCCAAGAACAACAAGGGCGTCAAGCTTCCATTTTTTATAGTTCTTCTTTATTGCCTCAACCGGCAAAAGTCCAGTCTCAGGATCAGGAACTGGATTTTTAAAAGGCTTTTCGCGGCTTGTTCCCAGCAGAGTTCCACCGCGCGTCAATATTCCGGAAACGGTTTCTGAAGTAATAGGAAAACCGTCTCCTTGTATAAGTCCACGGTAACCATTCCTGATTCCCACAACTTTCATTCCATAATTAATCATCGCAGAGCGGCAGACTCCACGAATCGCGGCATTCAAACCAGGAGCGTCTCCCCCGGAAGTCAAAATTCCAAATGTTTTTACGGCTGATTTATTTTTCATACCAGAATTATAACCTATTTTTTTACAGTTGTAATTGAAAATTTGCATAAAAGCAATATAATATAACAAAGAATAAATAATTCATTAATGCGGAAAGAGACAGAATGATTTTAAGCGAACTCATCAAAACCAGTACAAAATCCTTTTTTTCTGGAACAGAAGAAAATATAATGTATTTTTCAGTGCCGGAAATTTTAGTTGACTATATATACAATTTTTTTCCGGAAAAAGGAACGGTCATCAACCTGGAGGATGATTTCTCGCCTATAAAACCATTCCTGGAAATTCTTTCAAAATTCAAGCCGACAGAACGCGATATTGCGGAAAACGCCTACACTCTTCACAAAAGCACATTCAATTCTTATTTTAAGACCGGTAAAGCCGACCGCCGGATGGACCTTATTGTAACGGAAGAAATTTTTTATGAAAAACTAAGGCTGAAAGACACGATTGTCAGACTCTTTAAAAAATATGTTTCAGGTGTTTTTTGCATCCTGAACGCGCAGCTGCTTCCTGAAAATTCCATTGAAATACTAAAGGAGCTTGCAAAGCAGAAACTTGGCTGTAAACTGATTTTTATTTTCAACTACATAAGCACCGAAGGGAATTCCAGCATAAACGAATTTTATCAGAAAATTTCAAATGAAAAGAATTTCTTTGAGATTAGAAACTTTGACAAATCCTTGAAAATCCCGGAAAAAATAAAAATACGGAAAAAGCCAGGTTATGACAAAATAATTTCTTTTTTAAAAAACTGCCGCTACTTTCTTTCTTACGAGCAGGCTGTTACATTTCTAAAAAGCTTTGAAAAGGAAATAGTTTACTTTAATTTTTCCAAGACACAACTGCGGCATATTCAGCTTGAAGCAGGACTTCTTTTCTTCCGGGCTGGACATTTTGACAGCGCGATTTCTTGCCTGAATTCAATTATAGAAAATCAGAAAAACGATGATATTGAAATAAGCGCGCTGTATTGCCTTTGCCTTTTAAACCATGAACGCTCTTCAAATTCAACGGCATTGAAATACGCGAAATTCATAAAAAAATTACTAATAAAAAATCAGGACAATCCGTTTTTTGCGCTTGCATCAATGATGGATTATATCATCACCCAAAAATCAGACAGAGAAGAATCTGTATCGCGCTACGAATTTACGCTAAGCCTTCTGGAGCAGCAGTGCCTTGTGAACAACTATCTTTACACCCTTATGATTGTTCCTTGGCAGACGTTAAACGACTACGAAACTCCGTACAATATGATGCCAAAAATTGAAAAGGCAATCTCAACGGCAGATTTTCTGGGAAACGAAGCCGCGCTTTCAACCGCATATTACTGGAAAGGGATTCTGCTTCTTCACAACGGAAAGTCAAAAGATTCCGAAATCTGGTACCAGAAATGCAATGAGCTGCGCGCAAAAATCGGAGACTTTTACACAATCATGAAAATAAAAAATGGACTCGCGTACAAAAACATTATCGCCGGGAAATTCAAGGAATCATACAACCTTATAAACAGCTTTATCGGCAGAATAACAGAACTGAAAGACAACGCAGAGATAATCCTGACTGTTTCAAATCTTGCAACAGCGCTTTTTTATTCAAGGAACTTTTACGAAGCGTATATTTTTTTCCAGAAAATTCTTCATTTTTTTTATATGTTCGACCTTGAAAATCAGACTGTAAATTCTTTTTTACCTGAATACAACGATATTCTGACGTTCAAGACGCTGCTTGAATTTTCCCTTGGCTACACTACGCGCGCAAAAATAAACTACCAGAACATAATGAACAACGGAAAGCCTGTTACAACAATAAATTCGCCTGTTCTTTATCTTATCAAGGCGGAAATGCAGGTTTCTGAAAAAAAATTTAACGAGGCGCTTGAAACAATAGCGGAATGCGAGGGACTTTTTTCAAAATTCAGCTCTGCGCAGGATTTTATGCGCGTTTTTGTTTATTATGAATTTGCAAATGCGCTGAAAAAAGAAGGTAATTCAACCGCAGCCAAAGTTTTTTTTGAAAAAGGCTTTAATCTTGCGAAAAAATCAGACTTGACATATTTCACAAGGGAAAAAGATTCGCTTACAATTGACGAATATTTTAACGGCATTGAAAAATTTCCTCCCGTGAACATAAACCTTTATGACATAGACGAAAAAGCCGAAAAAGAAAGACTTATGACCGAAATGCAAAAGCGGCTCAGGGACTCGCTTTTTCTGAACAAGATAATGATGCTAGGCTCTGACAGCAGTTCCGTAAAAAATTACAGTTCTAAAATCGCAATGGAACTTTTGGATTACGTTTCGGCAAATGCAATTTTTATTGCGGAAAAAACTCATGAAGGCTGGAAAACTCTTGCACATACAGAAAAAAATGCGGATTCAGAGGACATTCAGCAAAAAATTAAAAATCTGAGAAAACTAAAAACCCTGCCACAAAACGGGAACAGCCTGATTTTTATTCCTGAAGAAGCGGTTTTTTACGCAAACATTTCAAAATATGATTTTTACGGAGCGATTGTTATTATTCCAAACAAAGGAAACAAATTTTCCGAGCAGAAAACGAACGTCCTGAACATCGCCATCTCGAACATTCAGGCGCAGCTCATAATGCGTAACCAGAACGAAAATTTGCGCATAATTTCTTCAACAGACCAGCTTTCCAAACTGAAAAACCGCCGTGCGCTGCATGAAAAACTTTCCCTGGAAAGCGAAATGATACGGCGCTATCAGAAAAAAGGCGAAAAATGCTTTCAGATGACAATAAGTTTTATTGACCTGGATAATTTTAAGAATATAAATGACAGTTTCGGGCATGAAGCCGGAGACCTGGTGATTTTAAAATTTGCAAATTTGCTGCGCAAGGTCTACAGAAGCATCGATTTTATATCGCGCTTTGGCGGAGACGAATTTGTCATACTTTTACCAAACACAAACTGCGAAGAAGCAAAAAATGCGGCGGAACGCTTAAAATCCGCATTGAAAAAAGCAGATTTTTTTATACAAGACATAGAAAGTCTTCTTTCAAAAAATATTAAAATCAATCCCGACCAGAAAATAGGATTCAGCATGGGAATCGCAACTAATTTTAACCAGAAAGACATTTCCGACATAAAAGAAACGCTTTCAAACGCAGACCGAGCCCTCTACAAAGCAAAAGATTCCGGGAAAAACACAATTATTGTTTGGGGAAAAATGTAAAATTTTACAGAAAACATCATAAAAAAAGCGAAGTCCGGAACTTTGATTCCGAACCTCGCTTTTCATTTTCACAGCATAAAATAAATCAGCATGAAACTATTTGCTTAGCAGATTATTCAGGCTTTTTACGAAATCTGCCGGGTCTTTAAGTTCAACACCGGCAATAAGAAGAGCCTGGTCAAACAGCACTTCCGAAACATCGGCTGCAAGCGCCTCGTCAGATGAATCTTTAAGTTTTGCAACAATCGGATGTTCTGCGTTGATTTCAAGAATAGGTTTTAAATCCGGACCGTTCTGACCCATCGCCTTCATCATCTGAACCATCTGCCAGCTTGGGTCGTTCTGGTCAACTACAATGCAGGACGGGTTTTCGCCGCTCAAAGTTTTAGAAAGTCGGACTTCCTTTACTTTGTCGCCCAGGGCCTTCTTGATTTTTTCTGTGACAGGCTTAAATTCCTCTTCCTTCTTTTTAGCCTCTTCCTTGTTGATTCCTAAATCTTCATCGCTTCCGCTTCTGTTTACAGCCTTAAGCTCAAAATCCTTGTACTTTCCATAACCGCCGATGACAACTTCATCAATATCATCGTCCATTACAAGAACTTCAAAACCTTTATTCACATACGCTTTAAGCAATGGATTTGCGCGAAGATTCTTTTCATCGCTTCCGGTAATATAATAAATCGCCTTCTGCTCCGGCTTCATCCGGTTTACATATTCTGCAAAGCTTGTGTAGTTTCCGTCGCCTGTTCCGCTTGCGTCTGTTGACTTAAATCTAACAATTTCCGCAATTTCATCGCGGTTTGCATAATCGCCGTAAAGACCTTCCTTCATCGGTCGGTTGTAATTCTTTACGAATTTATTCCATTTTTCAATTGCTTTCTTTTCTTCGTCCGTACGCTTGCTTTCTTCTGTCTTTTTTGCCTTGTCCGCATCTTCGCCCATCTTTTTGAATTCGCTTAGCAGTTTTTTTACAGAAGAGCTTCTGATAGTTTCAAGAATTCTGTTCTGCTGCAAAATCTCGCGGCTTACATTCAGCGGCAAATCTTCTGAATCAATTACGCCGCGCACAAAACGCAGATAAGCCGGCAAAAGCTCGCGGTCATCATCAGTAATGAAAACTCTCTTTACATAAAGTTTTACACCGCTCTTATAATCAGCCTGATACATATCGAACGGAGCAACCTGAGGAACGTAGAACAATGTTGTATACTCCAAAGTTCCTTCCGCATGAGTATGAACGTAGTGCAACGGCTCCTGTCCGTCGTGGCCTATCGTCTTGTAGAATTCATTGTAATCTTCCGGTTTAAGCTCGCTCTTCGGGCGTTTCCAAAGCGCGCTGGCCGTATTAACCTGATCAACTTTATTTTCTGTTGAAGTAACGTTTCCCTTGTCATCATATTTATTCTGGTCATAATGAAGATAAATCGGGAACGCAATATGGTCTGAATATTTTTTTACCAGCTCTTCAATCTTCCATCTTGAAGCGTAATCCTTGCTGTCATCGTTCAATGCCATAACAATCGCAGAACCGCTGAGCTCCGGATTGTCAAAGCCGTACTTTCTTGCGATTTCGCTTTCCGCGCTAACTTCATCCAAATCATAGGAATTTGTTCCGTCGCTTGACCAATGCCAGATTTTTCCGTCTCCCGCCGCTTTGCGCGTGTAAACGTCAATACGCTTGGCAGCCATAAATGCTGAATAAAATCCTACGCCGAACTGGCCAATCAGGTTAGAATCTTTTGACGCTTCGCTGGTTAATTTTGAAAGGAACGCTTTTGTTCCTGAACGCGCAATTGTTCCCAAATTGTTCTGCAAATCTTCATCATTCATTCCGATTCCGGAATCCTGAACAACAAGAACACTGTTTTTTTCATCAAAAGAAATATCAAGACGCGGTTCAAATTTTATATTTTTGTAAGCCTCATCAGAAACTGTAAGATACTTCAGTTTATCCAGGGCATCGCTTCCGTTGGAAATAATTTCACGAAGAAAAATATCTTTGTTTGAGTACAAAGAATGAATAAGTAACTGTAAAAGCTGATTTACCTCTGTTTGAAATTCATGTTTTGCCATTTTTGAAAAACACCTCTTTGAATTTTAAAAAATCTAGCAGCATAAAATTCGAGTTTATGAAAAAAATAAAAGCGCAGGCAGATTTACAATTTGTGAAGACTTTGGGCGATAAAAACAATTAAAGCGCGCAGCGCCCAAATCAATACAAGCACAGCGCGAGCCCAACCGTCTGGAGCAAATTGGAAACCTGACGAAAGCGGTTTTTCAGAATTCATAAAACTCAACTTTTATGCTATTCGTTACTTTTAAATATAAGAAGAAGAAATGCAAAACGGCAAGTTTTAAATTGAATTTAATTTGCCGCGCAAGCCTTTGTTAAAATCCAGACAAGCTCAGGATAATTTTTACGAAGTTCTTCGGGAGACATATTCACCATCGCTTCAAATTCCATGTGAAAAAGCTTGTCCTTTCCAGAAACCGGCATATAATCAACATTGGACTGAGTATAAAAATGTTCAATGCAGCCATACGGAAGCACATAAACACGCGCAGTTTCAAAAGCGGCAAAAATCAGATTGCTTAGATTGAACACAACAGGAATTGTCCGCGCTAAAGGAATCGGAAGAATGTCTTCCAGTTTTTCGCCCAAAAGGATTACGCCCATAAGAACCACAGTCTTAAAAGTATCCAGCCCTTCCGGCTTTTCATATTTTTCGTAAAGCGCCTTCAGTTTTTGCACAAATATATCAATTTCAGGATTTATAGGAAAATCAATCTGAACCACACTTTTCCCGATTTCAACCAGATAACTTTCAAGGCGGGAAACAAGTTTTTCAAGGGTTATTTTTTCAGGAACACCATGCCGCGTAAAAAGCAAGCGGTAAAAAGGCAGCTGCTTTTCATACTGTTTTTCAAGCCACAAATGCGGCCTGGAATCCTCGCAGACTACATCCCTCAATTTTCCGGCAAAAAGCGAATCCATATCTGTAATAATTCTTCCGTCCGTTCCAAGCAGCGAACAGACTGTAAAAAATACGCCGAGCTCATCTTTTCCGCCTACATCAATTACGCTTGTTCCAACTACACCCGGAAAATTTTCCATGCAGTTCAAAAGAATAGTGAACATCTGCTGGTCTGTGTAGCCTTCGACAAAAATCTGGTTATCGCTAAAGAAAAACTGCTTGTGGTACGTATTGAACCTTGGCAAAAAGCGGCGGAGCATCGACTCAGTATTCTTATCAAGCAAATCAATGCATGTAGGAACGCGGTTCACGTGGCAGACCACAACGCCCAGAATATCCTCTGCGAACCGCAAATCGATAAAATAAGGCGAATGTGTCACCAGAAAAAATATCCGGGAAGAATCATTTTTCGCGGCCTTTCGTATTTCGTTCATAAAAAAAAGCTGAAACTGCGGATGCAGGTGAAGCTCCGGCTCGTCCAAAATAAGAACAGAAGATTTTAATCCGTACAGCGCAATCAGAAGCGTAATGATTTCTTTTAGGCCGTGGCACTCGCCTTCCTGAAAACCATATTCTATATCCCACGCCTTGTTCACCACAACAGGAACAACATTTCCGTCCGGATTTTTTTTAAATTTTATGGTTTTTCCAAACATACTGGAAATTACAGTTTCAATTTTTTTGCAAAGCGCTGAATCCGTTTTTAATTTTTCCAAAAGTTCGTTCTGGTTGGAACGTTCCGACCGCAAAAAATCAACTTTATAACCTTTTTTTTCAAACTGAGACGAAATTTCTTCCGCAAGCAAAGTTTTTCCAGAGCCGTTCGGCCCTACAATCAGATTAACCTGATTCCATTTTGATTTTTTGAACGCGGCTTTTCCCCATAAAAAGGGAATTTTAACCTTTGTTTCAACGGTAATCATATTCTAATCCTTGCGGCGAACTTCAAAACCGATTTTTAGCTTCTTGGCAGCAGTTTCGTTTCTCCGCTTGTATTTTTTATAAAGCATTTCCTGCGCGCGCTTTTTCAAATCATCTTTTTTAGTGGAAATTTCTTTCCACTGTCCGCATTCAGTAAGCTCAAGCGCATTAACCCGGTCTTCAAAATAGGTTTCAAGAATATTTTTTACTTCCTTAAAGACTGAACGATCCAAAACCGGGAACATAAGCTCAATTCTTCTGTCAAGATTTCTAGGCATCCAGTCTGCGCTCGAAAGATAAAGCTCCGGGTCGCCGCCGTTCTGAAAATAAAAAATTCTTGAATGCTCCAGATACCTGTCCACAATGGAAACCACCTGGATATTCTCGCTGAGCCCTTTTACTCCGGGAACAAGCATGCAAATTCCGCGCACGTTCAGCAAAACCCTTACGCCAGCCTGACTTGCCCTGTAAAGAGCGCTGATGATTTCTTCGTGCGTAAGGCTGTTCATCTTCGCCATAATAAGTCCAGGATGCTCAGAATCGCTTCTGTCTATTTCGCGCTGAATCATGGAAAGCAATTTTGACTTCAAAGTTACCGGAGCCATTGCAAGCTGGTTCATATTCTGCAAAGTTGAATAGCCGGTAACAAGGTTAAAAAACAGCGTGGCGTCGTTTACAATTTCGTAATTTGCCGTAAACAGCGACAAATCCGAATAAATTTTCGCGGTCTTCGGGTTGTAGTTTCCGGTCGCAAGGTGCGCATATCTTCGGATTGTATCGTTTTCACGGCGCATAACCATGATTATTTTCGCATGAACTTTCAGGTTCACAAGACCGTAAATTACGGTAACGCCGGCATTTTCAAGCTCCTTTGCCCAGCCGATATTCCTTTCTTCGTCAAAACGGGCCTTAAGCTCAACAAGAACCACAACCTGTTTTCCTTTGCGGGCCGCTCTTTCAAGCGCGCTTATAATAGGAGAATCCTTTCCGGTTCTGTAGAGCGTCATTTTTATCGCCTGAACATTCGGGTCATCAGCCGCATCTGAAATAAATTTTACGACCGGTTCATAAGATTCATAAGGAACGTGAAGAAGAACGTCGTGCTGCTTTATAATATCCCAGTAAGGCTCATCCTGAGGCAACTCTGCCGGGTAAAAATGCTGCCATTCCGGAAAGCACAATTTTTCCGCGCCTTCAACATCGCGCAGGCTTCCAAGGACATTCGGATCAATAATTCCGTCCACGCAATAAACATCGTCATCTGAAAGCTCCAGCTTTTCCATAAGAAATTTAAGGATTTTTTCGCTTGTACTGTTGCACGTAATTTCAACAGGAAAAGACGACTGGCGTTTTACAAGAACTTTTTCCATCTCGTGAATAAAGTTTCTGCCGGAATCTTCGTCCACTGCAAAATCCGCATCGCGGGCAACCTTAAAAATCATCGTTTCTTCAACATTAAAGCCCGGAAAAAGATGCGTTCCATATTGAGTAATTATTTCTTCCGCAAGCGCAAACTGCTTTTCATGGCTTTCGCTCGGAAGCCACACAACCTGCTGAATTCCTGCCGGAATCTGGACCAGCGCAATGCGGGGAGCATTTTCATCGCCCTTAAAATTTGAGTCGGTTTTTCTTATTCCAGAAATAGGCTTAAGCAGAAAAGCCGCATATTTCGCAAGATTTCCTATGTGCGGAAAAACCTCCGTGTCAGTTCTTAAAGGAGTTAAAAGAGGATAGACATCATTTTTAAAAAAACTCAGGGCGTATTCATTTTGAACCGCTGAAAAATCTTCCGGATTCACATACATTATATGCTTTTTTGAAAGCCCCGGAAGAATATAGTTTTTAAGGCAGTCGTGCTGTTCCCGGACAATCTGGTGCGCGCGGGAAGAAATCTGGTGAAGCACAAGCTCCGGTGTCAGCCCGGAAATATCAACAAAATCAGGATTTGTAAAAAGCTGACGCTTTACGCTTGCAACGCGAACCATAAAAAATTCATCAAAATTGCTGGAAACTATAGAAAGAAACTGAAGTCTTTCCAGCAAAGGAAGTTCTGTCCGCAGAGCCTGATGAAGAACCCTGCCGTTAAATTCAATCCAGGAAAGCTCCCTGTTAAAAAATCTTAGTTCCATAATCATTCCTCCTCGTTTACAGCAAAACAACCTTGTATCCAAAAACGGACTCAAACAAATCGCCTTTTTCTTCAAGCGCAATCCTTTCCAGGGAAAGATTCTGGCTTCCTTTTGCTTTTATAATCAAAGAATCTTTTTTAAGATGAACGGATATATCCTTCAAAGAATATCCATGGCTTCGGTCAAGCGCATCAGCAATACGCAAGATTGCCGTTAATTTTAGAATTGTCATGCGGTCGCTTCTGGCAAAAACAGGAAACTGCTCGTTGTCCTGCGGCATCTGCCTTCCGCGGTGATAGCGAGCAATAAGGCTTACTATAAGATTTTCTGTTCTTGTAAGACCAAAAATTTCCGAATGGCGGATGATATACTCGCTGTGAAGATTATGGTCGTCCATTCGTATAAAAATTCCAATATCGTGAAGTATTGAAGCAACTTCCAGAAGAATTACAGAACGCTCCTCCAGAGAAATTTCTTTTTCAAGGCAGCGGTAAATTTTTATAGCATTCTCGCGGACCCTTTCCGCATGCCCCTGGTCTCCGTGGTATTTACGCAAAAGAGAAACCGCGGATGCCGTTATCTGCTGGTGAAATTCTTCCTGAAGCTCATCGCCCGCCGTGTCTGTATGACTTATAATAACGCCTTCGCGGATGTTCGTTTCCGGAACAATAATTTTTTTGCAGTCCGTATGATGCACGAACATCTTGTAAATCAAAAGGCTTACACAAAGCGTCTGCGCGTCATTGTAGGAAATTTTAAAGCGCGCGACACATTCGTCAATTGAATATTCCTGAATCTCATCAACAAAACGGTCAAAATCATCGCGCTCAATCGACCACAAAAAAGTAGAAACCGGCTTTCCGGCATTTATAGCGGCAAGGGTCGCATCCGAGCCAACCGCAAGAAACTGTTTTGCGTCCGACAGATTAAGCTCGCTTTCCAAAAGGCTTTTTGCGTTCAAGGCATACTCTTCAATATAACGCTGAACGTCATCATGGGAAGCCGCAGCCTGGCCACGCGTTTTTAGCTCAAGCCGCGTAGTTCCAAGCCTAAGGCTATGCGCACCGGCAATCTTTCCCTTTTTCATCAGCATTATTTCCGTAGAACTTCCGCCGACTTCAAGAATCACCGAATTTTCAGAGCGTACTTTCGCCGCCTCTTCCTTTAGGCATTCCGTAACCGCAAGGTACATCAGCCTGTTTTCTTCAATTCCGTCAATAACCTTTACGCGAAATCCGGTCGCCAGAAGGATTTTATCCATCACAGGATCTTTGTTCTTTGCCTCGCGGAATGCAGATGTCGCAATAACAGTTGTTTCCGCAGGAGCTATAGACCACGCGACAAGCTGCTCCTTAAAGCGCTGCAAAATATGAAGAATCTGCGTCTGAGTTTCCCTGGAAATCGAGCCGGACGTAAAGACATCCCGTCCAAGGGAAACTGGCATTTCCGAACGGTCAAGAATATTTCTTTTTCTTTCCTGCGTAAATTCAGCAACCAACAGGCGCACACCCGTTGAGCCGATTTCAATAACTGCTTCTGGTGTTGCCATATCGACTCCCGAAATGAGGAATAAAAAGAAAACCGCATTTTTTATGAACCGCGGTCTTCATTCCTGTACAATATCAAATTTCAGCAAAACAAAGGCTGAAAAAACTTAAATTTTACAAAAATTTAAAGTTTATCAATAAGCATTGAACATTTACCCGAAGGAATCGGCAAAGTCTTTTTCTTCTGGTCAAGAATGTTTATCGTGAAATAGTAAAGCTTTTCGCTTTCCATCTGTATTTCCCAGCCGCGTGGACTTTTATTACTTAATATAGTAATAAGGTTTCTCTTTAAAGAAAGATTTTCAATTCCCATAATCTCAAGGTTAGGAATAATCCAGTCTACGGTTTTTCGCGGAAGGCTTATTGAAAGCCCGATGACATTTTCAATCATAAGCGCAATTGTAGAAAGCCCAGTTCCTATCATGTAATGATTTCTTGGAAACCAGTCCGAACCTTCAAGCTCCGCCTTTTGAGAGCTCAACGGCTTGTACGCCTCATAAAAATCGCCCTTCTGATTTTCATCTGCCGGCATAAGACCATCAAGAACATAATAAAGATGGCGGATGGAACATTCGCGCGCAAGCTCATAGCGCTGATATTTTTCCAAACCTTTGATAACCATAAAATTGAACATAGGGAATACGCTTCCGCAATAGCCCTGTCCGGATTCCTTAAAATTAAAGCTGTCCGCAGAAAGAGAAGGGAACGGATGCTCAAGTCCGAATGTCGCAGGATTGCTAAAATGAGCTATAAGCTCCTCAGACTTGTCTGCGCTTGGAATTTCCGCCAGAAGCGGCCAGAAACCGGCGATTGTCTTTTCCTGAAGCTTGTTGCAATCCTTGTCCAAATCCATATAGAATCCGGCAGAAGAATCCCACATCATTGAATTGATTCGTGTTTTTATAGAAAAATAGTTTCTTCTGTACTGAAAGCTTAAATCCTTGTCATTAAGAATGTCGCCCAAGACTGACATGTGAGCGCAGTTTATGGCAACCGCCGCGTTAAAATCAATCGGATAAAAAACATTTTCGCGCGGAGAATTGAACATTGTGCTTGCCGTAGCCGGAACAGCATAAAGTCCGTTTTCCTGCTTAAAGTTTTCATCAACCCATGCCATGTATTTCTGCAGAACAGGCATAACCTCTTTTATTCGCTTTTTGTTTGCGGATTTATGGTAAAGATTAAATTCCGCCCATGCAAACAAAGGAAGCCCCACGCCCTGCGGATTTGACTCATCCAGCATAGGTTTTCCGGTCTTTGCATCATAGCGCCACCGGATCGCGCCGTCTTCTTCCTGTTTTGAATAAAAATAATCAATATTTTTGTTCGCATCATAGTTCCTGTTTGAATACACAAGAAAAAATGATGAAAAAATACTTTCAAGCTGGTCTATAACGAGTTTTTCGCCACGCGGATAAATAAAATAACCGTCAGAAGACTTTTCCCCGCTCTTTGGATCAATCCAGTAATCGGAAAGCATTGTCCAAGTCTTATTGTAAATGTCTACAAAATCCTGATCATAAAAGTGGATTTTTGGAAAATCATGTTTATTCATTTGGTTAGAGTATATCACAAGTTTTTATAAAACGGTATAATTTTCTATTATTTTAGGAGATTTTCGCGTGTATCAGTCATTTGTGTACGTTGAAACAAGAATTCAGCTCGCCTCTGTAGATTCAGTATTTTTAACAGATGAATCATCCGGAAAAATTTCCATAAAGCCTTCTGTCCTGCAGAGCGTCTATACGCTCGCAAAAGCGCTGGGCTGCCAGATTTCAATAATCTCTGATATTGAAAAAATACTTACACCAATCCCGGAAATTCCCGGCGGAAAAACCATCAACGGCTATTCAATAAAAATTGCGGAAAAAGGAACAATGAACCTTATGTTCCACAGCCACAAAAAGACAATTAAAATTGAAGAAGTACGAATTGAAGAAGACTTGGGAAGACTTACACACGCAAACGGAAAAACAAGGATGGACTTTTCTTTTGCCGGAAATCCAAGCATCCGCATAAAAACAGAGCCTTCATTTGAACTTGGCGAGGAAGTGCACATTTTTCTGGAAGAATTGCGGAGGCTTACCCAATACCTGAACATAGAAAACACAGAACAAAAGGATTCCTATATAAGATGCAACGCATACGTAGCGCTTTCAAAATATCCGCAGCTTCCTGACTACTACGTTAAGCTTCGCAATTTAAATTCTTTTAACTTTGCAAGAAAAGCCGTCAACCACGAGCTTACGCGCCAGGAAAACATGATTTCCGCCGGGGAAAAAATCAACAGCGAGAGCAGGCTCTGGAACGAGGCAAAATCCTGCACGGAATTTTATAGAAAAAGAACTCTGTCCAAAACAAGATTCAAGCACCTTTCGCCGCCACAGACAATAAACCTTGAAAGCGCGGAAGAAAAACTTTCCGCAGAAATAACAATTGAACTTCCTGAAGCAAGACGCCAGCGTTTTAAGCGGCAGTACGGAGTTTCCCGCCTTCGTTCAGAATTTTTGTGCGACACAAAGGAAAAAGCCGACTTTTTTGAAGCAGTCGCCGCGCTAGGAGCGAATCCAACAAACACAGCGCACTGGATGGCCAGCGAGCTCGCGCGCCTTTTGAACAAAACAAACATCACTCTTTCAAAATCAAAGATAACGCCGGCGCATTTTGCGTGGATTATAAAAAAACTTGACTCAAATGAAATCCATAGTTTTACCGCAAAAAAACTTCTCCGCCTGACCTTTGAAAACGGACATTCGCCGGACAAGCTGATGAAATCGCTGAACATAACGGAACTTGCGAACGAAAAAGACTTGCTTCCGTTTGTGCAGAAAGCAATAAGAGAAAATCCGGAGCAGTGCAGGATTCTTCAGAACGGCCAGATGCAGCCCCTTGAATTTCTTACAGGCCTTGTAATGAAGGAAACAGAAGGACGCGCTGTTCCGCAGGTTGTAAAATCACTTATAAAAGATGAGCTTAATATAAGCGTAATTTATATGATTACAACCGGCGGCGCAATTTCCGCAGTCCGCAACAAAGACGGAACGATCTCGGCAGGAGACTCAACCGTCCTTAAAACAATCTCGGAGCAAATAGCCCCGGACACTCCGCTCCAGGTAATTTCAGCAGGGCAATACCTCAGCGAAGAGCTTGAGCCTTCCGACTGGGCAGAACTGATTGCAGAAATCAACGCCCGCATAAGCGCAGGAACAGCAAGCGGAATAGTTGTAACGCACGGCACATATACTTTAAGCTACACCGCGGCGCTTTTGTACTGGCTTTTCTCTGACTCAGAAGTTCCAATCGTAATAACGGCGTCCTCGTCGCTGCCGCTTGAAAGCACCGAAGCAGAAATAAATTTAAGGCTTGCAATAGAAACCGCCTCCAAAGAAAAGAGCGGCGTTTTTGTCGTTTACGGCGGAAAAGTCCTTTCCCCTCTGAACCTGCATTTTGAACGCCCGGGAATTTTTTCCAACTGGAACCTGACTTCGCAAAAATTCCGGGAAAGCGGGCCTGTCGCGACGCAGTTCAGCGGAATCTCCGACCTTGACCAGGACGTAGTTTCCCGGCTTCTTGCTGAAGCCAGCCGAAAAATGTTTATGTGCAGGCTTTACCCCGGCTTCAGAAGCGAAATTTACAACAAGATGCTAAAATATTCTTCCGTCCACTCTATCTTTATCGAAATGTACGGAATCGGCTCCGGAAACATGACCGACAGCGATTATTCGCTTAAACCCATGCTTTTAACCGGAAACCGCCGGGGAATGCGCTTTTACTGCACATCCCAGCAAAAAATAAACCTTGATTTTTCCCAGTATATAACCGCCCACGGAGTCTGGCGTGAAGGCGCAGTTCCAATGGGATACCTTACCACAGAATCTGCGGTCGCCCTGTACTTCGCCTGCTCACTTTGCGCCGACAGCGACGCGGAGCTTGACGAAATGATGGAAAACTACGCCGCGCTTTACTCAAATTAGAAAGGGGAAGGAAATTAGTCATAGCATCCATCAAGTTCTTCTTCATAGGTTTTGTAATTTTCAACTTGATCCATAACCTGATTAAACACCTCCTGTGAATAAATCGGCGGATAGCCATTATCAAACAGACAGAATTTTATATCTGATTTTAACTGGCTGCGGACATTTGTATTATTCAGCCAGTCCGTAAAGCTTGATTTCAAATCAATCAGTTCTTTTATCTTTTTGGCAAGTTTTTGAATTTTCTTGTTTACCATAATGCCAACATCAGAGTAAAAAACATCTTCTCCATATTCAAAACCTTTTTCATCTTGCATTTTTATTAAAATGTCATAGAATGCCATTTCTTCAAATGTAAGACCCAGCTTTCTGAAACGTTCTTTATCTTCATTCAAATCTTTAAGGATGTTTTCAGCCTGAAATGTTGCGTTTGCAATAATCTGGTCGGCTGTAATTTCCTGAGTATCTCCAATCTCCTGTGCAGAAAGCTGCTTTCTTCTATCATGATACAGCGCAATTGTTTCATCCAGCATTTCTTTATATTTCTTTGCAGACGCCTTATTTACTTTTCTGTATTCAGTTATCTTCTTTCGCAGAAGCTTCATTAAAATTTCAAGACGAGTTGCAGGCATTTTTACATCAGCCAGGCGCTCCAGGAATTCCGGACCAAGTATATCTACCTGCTCTCCTTCCTGAAGGATGTTCTCAACATTACTGTATTTTAGAGCTTCTTCAACCATCTTTGCTACATATTTATTCATGGAGTCTGTATCTAAATCTGTCGTTCCACTCATTTTGCGGACAAAACCGGCAATAGCCATAAAACTCTGTGCCAATGAAGATTCTTCATCTGACAATTCTCCAGAAGGCTGGCAGATATCATAAGCCGCCCTGAGCCGTTTTACAATCTTTAAGAAATATGTTTTGAAAGAAACTTTCTTTGCCGCTTTTGTTCCTTTGTTTTCAAGGTTCAGTTCTTCTGTAGCCTTGTAAACATACTCAGCAGCCAGATTCAAAAGTTTGTATCTTTGAATATCAGTCGTGTTTGTATCAATAAATGGAGCAAGGTCAAATTCCTTGAAAAGAGATTTTATGATTTCAAGATTTTCGCGGAAACTTTCCGCAGCCTGCTCAATGTCATCGTCAGAAGGTCCTTTTCCGCCCTGTCCGCCACCATATACTTTCATTGCTTCCAGCATGTTGTCTCTTATGCCGATGTAATCAATAATCAGACCAAATTCTTTTCCGGGATATTTTCTGTTTACACGGCTTATTGTCTGAATAAGGCCATGCTTCTGAAGCGGCTTGTCATTATACATATAAGTCAAAGTATCAACGCTAAAGCCTGTAATCCACATGTCTACAACAATGACAAGTCTAAGATTTGATTCCGGCTGTTTGAACGCAATATCCAATTTATCGCTGCGTTCATCATTCTTTACACCGCCAAGATAGTTATACATTTCTTCTTTATCGTTAGAACCGACACTGGCAACCATGGCAATATACGGCATTTCCTTAAGCTCAGAAAGTTTTTCCGGAGCCACTTTCATTCCATCAGGATGTTTTTTTTCAACAAACCATTCTGAATATTTTTCTTTGAATTGCATTAATAAGTCATAGGCAATTTTTCTGTTTGAGCATACAATCATTGCCTTCTGAACACGCCCAGGATCTTTTTCGCATCGGCTTGTAAAGTCGTCATGAATATCAATTGCAAGTTTTGAAAGTCTTCCAGGCTCACCAAGAATTATTTCCATAGAACTCATTGCTTCTTTGCTTGCATTTATATCTTCTTCAGTTGCTCCCTCAACTGCACATTTTTTGTAATATGCTTCAATCTGCGCAACAGTTTTTGGGTCAGCTAAAACCTTAGCAATACGAGGATGATATTTAATTGGAACTGTAAGACCGTCTGCTACAGCCTGCTCCATTGTGTAGCGGTCAATTTCCTGTCCAAAAGTCTGATAGGTTTCATCAATTGGAGTTCCTGTAAAACCAACAAAAGTCGCATTAGGAAAAGCCTCTCTTAATACCTTAGCATAAGGCTTTGAAACAAGAGCCTTCATATTATGATCAGCATCCTTTGTAAATCTAATCTGTTTTGCGTTTTCAAGCTGAGTTCGATGAGCCTCATCGCTAAAACATATGATATTGTTTCTTTCGTTGATTAAGCCGATTGGGTCATTTTTTCTGTCACAGAATTTTTGAATCGTTGTGATATAAAAACCGCCAGATTCACGAATCTTAAGCTCATCGCGAAGTTCTTTTCGTGTTTTCACAACCTTTACCTCGCCAAGACTCAAGAATTCTTTTGATTTTCCAAAAAGCTTAATGCTCTGCTTCTGCAAGTCATCACGGTCAACAATCATTAATATTGTTGGTGAACCAAGCTCTTTCTGGCAGCGTAAAGAAAGCTGACGTGCAAGAAAAGCCATTGTATAAGTTTTTCCGCAACCTGTAGCACCAAAATAAGTTCCTCCTTTTCCTGTATGGCGGGCAACAGATTGTTTAATGCTTTCCCTTAAAAGCCTTGTGGCAAAGAACTGAGGATAACGGCAGACTATTTCAACTTCATTGGAGTCAAAGATTTTATCCTGAAAGTAAATATAATCTCTGAATATTTCAAGAAATCGCTCCGGCGCATAAACACCATAAACAAGACATTCAAATTCATCTAAAGAAGAATCCGCTATTGGCTCATCATCATTGATTCTGCGCCATGTATAAAAATGCTCGTACGGAGTTTTTACAGTACCAAACCTAGTTTTTACTCCATCGCTGATACATGCAAGCGGGCAGTAATGAAGAAGATGCGGAATATCTCTCCAGTAACGAACTGTAATCTGTTCAAAAGCATCATGAATTGTCGCCTTGTCATCCGCAGGATTTTTTAGTTCAATGATACAAAGGGGAAATCCATTTACATAAAGCAAAATATCAAGACGGCGATTTTTCTTTTCATTGTTATTTACGTATTCAACAGTGAACTGGTTTACAACCTTGAAAATATTTTTATCGGTATGCTCAAAGTCAATAAAATTAATAGTCCGGGGGATGCCATCGCTTCCTGTAAATTGAAGACCATCAACAAAATAATTATAGGCTTTATGCAAAGTTTCAAACTGGCTCTGACCTCCCAGAAGGCGCATTGTATCACAAATATGCGCAATATCTTCCTCGGGTAAAACAGGATTAGACTCTTTTAAAAATGACTTTAAATCATCAAGAATCAAGGTTTCGTCAAGTTTTGTGCGGGCAATGTCGTCTCCTGCCTGATAGGTCCACCCGGCATCTTCAAGATACTGGATGAAAACATTTTCAAAATCATATTCACAGAACCGTCCGTTGAATTGTTTTAGTTTTGACATAATTTTTTCCTTTTTTATATTGCCACACGGATTCGGAAAATCTAACGATTTTCCTGTTTCTTAAAATTTGTTATTCTTTCCCACTTTAAAGATGTTTCTCCAAAATTTATCAGCAACCCTATTTCTTTATCTGCTGCGTTCAAATAATTCAAAACTTGTGCTTTATGAGGTTTTGATAGCACTCCGACAGCTTTTAATTCTACTATAATCTCATTATAATAGAGAAAATCTGCAAAATATTCTTTTGAAAGCTTTTTTCCTTTATAAATGATAGGCAATAATTTTTCCCGTTCATAAGGAATCCCTTGTGATTTAAATTCTTCTTCCAATGCTTCTTGATAAACAGGTTCTAAAAATCCATTTCCAAGCTCGTTATGAACTTCAAAACATGCGTTTATTATTTTTCCTGTCAAGTCTTCTTTTTTTATCATTTTTTCTCCTTCTGATTTTGCGTTAGCAAAATCGAATCCGTGTGGCACTATTACCCACTATGTGCGGCTTTCTGTACCAATGCCGGGCATAGACTCTTTATTTTTTCTCTTACCTGATTTGCGATTCGTTTGCATTCTTCGTAGCAGTTGTAGAGGTCTACGATTTTTTGCTGGATTTTGATTGGCGGCAATGGGATTTGAACACGGCACATTTCAGACCAGTCGAATGTTTCTCTTGCGCTGCCCCATGAATTGAAACGCGAATAACGATCAAATTCACTTCGGCTCAATAAAAGAAACAAATATTCCGGGAGAAGTTTTTTTTCATCTTTGCTTTTGAATGTTGTATAGATTGATGAAATTAAATATGAATCATTTGAGATATTTAAAGCTAAAGCAATTTTTTCACCACGACGTGAAGTATCAGCAACATAAACGAATTCTCGTGGATTAACTACTTTATATGAGGTTAGAGAAACTCCATCAAGATTTGCTTTTGTTTCAATGAAATTCTTTTCTGTACTTATTCCGCGAACATCATCAAGCGTATATTTTCCAGCATAGTTTCTTTCGTCGCTTTCTTCGATGTAATCTCCCAAGCGTTTTGATGGATATTTATTCTTGCAATCCACAATGAATACCTGGCAGCTTTTTGAGAGCGGTTCAAGAAGTTTTTCGTTTTCTTCTGCAAGCTCTTTGAGTCCGTCGTAGACTGCCACAAGTTCTCTTTGTGTTTCGCTTGATGGCAGCGGGATTTTTACACGACACATTTCTGACCAATCAAAAGTTTCTCTTGCACTTCCCCAAGAATTGAATCTTGAATAGCGGTCAAATTCAGTTCGACTTAGCAGAAGATACAAGTATTCTGGAATCAAATTGTTTTCATCTTTGCTTTTGAATGTTGTATAAATTGATGAAATCAAATATGAATTATTTGAATCATTCAATGCTAAAGCTATTTTTTCACCACGCCTTGAAGTATCTGCGACATAAACAAATTCCTTCGGCTTAACTACTTTATAAAATGTAAGTGATACTCCATCAAGATTTGCTTTTGTTTCAATGAAAGATTTTTCTGTGCTTATCCCACGAACATCTTTTTCAGTAAGTTTATTATCAGTATTCCTAACATCAGTTGGCTCAATATAATCCCCAAGTCTAACCCAAGGTGCATTTTCAATCTTACTTGCTGCCATCGTCTTATTCCGTCATATCGTCTTTATCTTCAATTTGCTGCTGCTCAAAATAGTCTTTTGCATTCAGAGGAGACACAATTTGTTTGCCGGTTTCTAATTCAAGTTTTTCTCTGGCTTCTTTTGCAATTGTCCCTCCACGGCGGGCAGTATCTGCATGTTCAGTAAAGTTCTGCGGATTGCGGGCTTTTGAAATATCAGTAGTAGCCATTTCGGCAAGCATATTCAAAACCAGTTCCTGATTCGTCATATTATCCCGAAGATTTTCTTTTTTAAGTCCTTTATATTCTTTGTATTGCTTAGCAGTTTTTCCAGCCCAGGTTTTATAGATAATGTCTGTAAGAGTTGCAAACTGAACGCCTTCTTTAAGACCATGTTTTTTCCATTCATCGGTAAGGTCTTTACGGATTTCAATTGATTTTAGGCGCTGATTTATCCAGTTGTCGGAATAGCCCAATGCCTTGTATTCTGCCAAAGCTCGCTGAATTCCCTGTTCGGGATCTTGCATTTCGTCCAGTCGTTCTTTTGCAACTTGCGCCATCCATAATTTGAACGGTTCTGCTTTTGGAGAAGGAATTGACTGAATCAAACGGAAAATGCCTTGTGTATTAAGGCAGTCTGTTTTGTAAGACTTACCGTCAGAAGCAGGCAATTTCAGTCCGTGACAATTTGTCACGACCTCACTGCCTTCTGCTTTTAAACGCTGCTTCAATTTTCGCCAATATGCTCCAGAATCTTTGCTTGCAGATTCAGCAAGTACATTACAAACATCAACTACAGAAAAATACCATTCTTCTTCTTCGGCATTCCATATTGTGCGGACTTTCTGCTCTTCAAAAAGTCTGATTTGAGTCTTTTCCTTATTAGCTCCCATAGCCAAGTCCTTCAAATGCGGCTTTGATTTTTGCAGTGTTTTGCTCGTGGGCTTTTAAAAGCTCTCTTACGGAACAGCTCGTTTCTTTTAGAGTTGCGTCATAATCTATATTAGAATCGCGGTCTACAAACTTAATGTAACGGCTTGGAACAAGAGAAAAATTATTTGCTTTTATTGTTTCAAAACCAACGCTTTTGTACAGTTCAGGCGCTTCATAATTTTTGCCGTCGCAGCCTTCTTCCTGCCACTTGTGGTAAATGTCCGCAGCTTTTAAAATCTGTTCCGTTGTAAGAGCGAACTTCTTTTTCTGCATGTTTTTTACGCCGTTATTCCATTCGTCTCCAGTCCAGCTTCTTAAATCCATAAAAAGAATTTCATTTTTGCGGTTACGCAGAATGCGATTCTGATATTTGCCGCCTTTCTTGTTTTCATTCAAAATCCACAAAGTTACGCTGATGTCTGTTGTAATAAACAATTCCCGCGGAAGAATTATGATTGCCTCAACCTTATCGTTTTCAATCAATTTCTGGCGGATAACAGGAGCTGTTCCATCGGCATCACCCAAAGCGCCGTTTGCAAGAAGGAAACCGGCAACGCCTTTGTTTGGACGCAAATGGCTAAGGATGTGCAAAATCCATGCATAGTTTGCATTGCTATCAGGAGGAAGGGCATAATTTACCCAGCGGCTGTCATTTGTTTTCATCGTATCGGGGTCAAACCAGTTTTTCAGATTGAACGGCGGATTTGCCATAATGTAGTCAAAAACAATTCCCTTATGCAAATCCAGCCGGAAAGTATTTTCAGCTTCTCCGCCAAGGTTATGGCTGATTCCGCGTAGCGCAAGATTCATTTTTGCAAGGCGATATGTGGCAGGCTCTTTTTCCTGACCGTAAACGTTTATCTTGCTTATATCCCCTTTTTTTGCTTCAATCAATGCCGCGCTCTGAACAAACATTCCGCCTGAACCGCAGCAAGGGTCATACAAAGTTCCGTCAAATGGCTGAATAAAGCTTGCAATCAGTTCCACAACATCGTGGGGCGTGTAGAACTCGCCGTCTTCTTTTGTGGCATTCACCGCAAATTCTTTAAGAAAGTATTCATAAACATAGCCGATAAGGTCTCTCTGCATTCCAAACTGCTTGTGGGTGATTTTTGTCACTTCATCAACAATCTGTTTAATATCATTCGGAGCAAGATTTCTTGTTGTAAATGTACCTTCCACAAAACAGCCTTTTAACTGTTCACTTGAATTTGAAAGACTGCGGAGAGCCGTATCAAGGGCAACATTCAGACCGCTTGCAGATGTGTTGATGATTGTGCTCCAGCGTGATTCTTCCGGAAGATAAAATGTTCCGTCTGTAAAAGTCGGGTCGTCAATAAATGCAGCTTTAACATCGGGATCATTAATATCCATTCCACGGGCTACAAGTTCTTTTTTAAGATTTTCGATTCCGTCATCAAACTTTTCTCCTATAAACCGAAGAAAAATAAGAGTAAGCATCATATCGCGCTTTTCAAAAAAGGAGCCTGAGTTTTTTGCATTGCGAAGAATATCGCGGCATTTAAAAAGAATATCGTCAATATTAAGCGGCTTTTCCGCTTTAGTTTTTGCTTTTGCCATATATTTTCAGATTATACAACAATTTTGAAGTTTTAAGGTAAAAACAATACTTTTTCCAGCTTAAATTACAGTACTGCCGCACTGCCAAAATTCAGTACTGTAACACGAATCATCTAAAAGCAAAGATTCAAAAAACTTATAAAATTACCTTAGTTTCCATCCTGGGAATAAACCAGCCGAATCTGTTCAATCTGGCTCTTGTGCCTTGATTTTAAGAGAAGAGAATTTGAATCATTCTGATAAACGTATCCGGAAGAATTGTAAGTTTCAAACCTTGCGTCCGTGCGGAACGCCAAATCATAGATGTAGATTGTCTGGAAGCGCTCAATTCCGGTTATAATCACATAATGCGTGTACGAAAGCGGGAAGTCGACATTCAGGACAATTGACCCCTGGTTGTCGTTTTCATAAGAAATATTTTTTGCGCAAGTCCATGCCCACACAGCCCTGCCGTTGTTAAATGTAAGAATTTCAAAGTGAGGATAGAAATAATTGTCGTGAACTACAATCGGATACAGCTCGCCAAGAGTCTTTAAATCAAAAGAAGAGCTTTCCTTTAGATATGAACTTACAATAAGCCGGCCGCCTGCGACCAAAGAAGAATCCTTTACTGTTTCACCATAGCGAAGGATTGCGTCGCCCGCCTGAACCGCCTGAACAACAGAAAGGAATATTCCGTTTTCAGAAATCGTAATTAAATTTTCATCAACAGCGCATGAAGAAGAAATTTTTTCAACTGATTTTGCCGCCGCCGGAGCAAGAATATTCGCAAGCTCCTGATTTTTGTCGCAAAGGTCGTTATAAACGGCCAAAATTCCGATTGCCTGCTGAAGAGGCTTTTCCGAAATCTCTGCCGCGGCTGCCGCCGCAAGAAGTTTTTTTACAGAACCGGCGCCTGGATGCATGCACATATAATCAGCAATAAAGCGCACGTTAAAAATATCAAGGCCGGAAGATTCTGCCGCACGCACAATCATTTCTCCGTAATTCTTAAGCTGCGCCTGAAGCGGTTCGTTTACGCGCGCCAAAGTGTTAAAATACGGAGCAGAAAGGAACGTACGCAATGCGTTCCTCTTGAAATTCTGCGGAACAGAATCCAGCGCCTCGTTGTACCGTCCTTTTTCCGCCATCGCCGCGACAAAGGAAACCGCCTCCTGCTCCGCCACAGTCTGGGAATCTGAAGGAATCTGCGCAAAAGAATTTATAAGGTTCTGCTTAAGGTTTTCAACATTATTTCTGTACGCTGCCTCGGACGCACCATCAAACGCGACCGTATCCTCAAAAGTAAACGAATGCGTTCTGTTAAAATAAGAATAAGAGGCGACTTTTTCAGTTTTTGCAAGAACAACATAATCACGATGGATGGAAGGCGCGTTCAGTTCCCAGGAATTCTTTTTGGTTTCAACCTGAATCTGCGAGTCAGTCCGCAAGAGAACGGAAGTTCCAACCGCAAAATTATAAGGAACAAAAACTCGGGAAACTTCCGGCGGCAAAGTTCCTTCAACAGAAAGATAAGCTTTCGCCGTATCGTCGCTTACGGAAAAACGGAGCGCAATGCCGTTTGAAAAAGAAAGCTCGCAGGAAAGCGGAGAAACTTTTTTCCACGTTTTCAGCACAATCGGCCTGTCCGCGCCTTTAATCATAGCGCGCACAGGATTATCTTCTGTTCCGCTGAAATTCAGTCCGTTAAATTTCACAGAGAATTTATTTTTTAACAAAATACTGTTATCATCTTGAGCAGATTCTAAAAGAGTAATATGGAGATTTCCTAATTTTTCTGAAATAATAGAATCATTCTTAAACTGAAGAATGAAAATTCCGATGATTAAAACAGCATAAACTACTAAAAGCGTAAAAGCCTTTCTTAAAAATTGTGCAAACATTTTACTAAGTTTAACTAAAGGACAGATGAATTTCAACAACCATTTTATGTCCTTCCCTGGAGAACCAAATGAAATTTAAAGTATTTGTCATTTCACTTTCGATTTTTCTTTCCATGAACATCTGTTTGTGGTCAATCAGCGCAGAAACAATAAATTTTGCGGAAGAACTGCAGAAACGCCTTATGGGCGGCGACATAGACGGCGCAATCTCGCTCTACAAGGATATTCCCGACAACCTGAAAGACGATGTGGACCTGAAAATTCTGGAAGCGTCCCTGCTGCTTTCCGTAAACAGGCTTACAGAGGCTAAAACAATCGTAAACGAACTTAAAAAATCCGGCCACAACACAGTTGAAGTAATGGAAGTTGATGCGGAAATCGCAAACGCGTCTGGAAAACTTGCGGACATTCAGAACGCGACAAACGTGCTTTTAAAAGCCGACCCAACAAATGTAACCGCAAACCTTATCCTTGCAAACCGCTGGGCGTTAAAAAAGAAGTATAAACTGGCATGCGATTACTACAGAAAAGTCATTCAAAAAGAAAGCGACAACGAAGACGGACTTTTTGGCTACGGACAGATGAATTATTATCTTGGCAACCTAAAAGAATCAAGAAAATCATTTGAAAAACTTGCGGAAATATCTCCTGAAAACTCAATCGCGTTTCAGTATATGGGAAAACTTGCCGCCGAGGAAGAGAATTACAAAATCGCAATTGAAAACATACAGAAAGCAATCGATTTAAACCCGGAAAATTCTGATTACTACATTGACTTGGGAAATTATTACAGAAACCTTGGCCGTTATGCCGATGCGGAAAAAGCATGGACAAAATCAATAAATCTTGCGCCGGACTATTTTCTTGGATATACATACCGCGCAGGACTTTACGACGAGCAGAACAAAATTGAAGAAGCCCTTGCAGACTACAAAATGGTTGTAAAGACAAACCCGAAATATTATTTCGCATTTGAAGAAATAGGAATCCTTGAATTCCACATGGAAAACTGGGAAGAAGCGCGGAAATATTTTTCAAAAGCGAACGAAATCAGCGAGTCCTACGCATACAAGCTGATGATTCTTGCGACGTACATAAAGCAGGGAAAAACTTTTGAAATGAAGCAGCTTTCTGAAAAATACATGAAACCGCTGGACAGAAATTCCCTTGAATACAAGATGATTCGCCTTTACCATGACCAGGGACCGATGAATGCCGAAAACGCAATTGCAAAAGACATTGAAAAAGAGACAAACAAGAACAAAAAAGGAAAAATGAAATATTATCTTGCGCTTTACTACGATATGAAGGGTTCAAAATCTGTAGCCGCGGAATATTACAATCAGATAACAAAACTTCAGACGCCAATGTTCTTTGAATACAGGCTTGCGGAATGGGCGCTCCCGGCAGATTTGAAAAAATAAGGAAACGGATATGAATCAGACACAAAAAGTTTTGGAATTTAATGGAAAAAAAATCACTTTGATTGGAACTGCGCATATTTCGGCGGAAAGCATCGCTGAAGTTACCGAATACATAAAAAACAACAAGCCTGACTGCGTTGCGATTGAACTTGATGAAAAACGCTGCGAATCAATAAAAAATCCCGAAAACTGGCAGAAACTCGACATAATCAAAGTTCTGAAGCAAAAGGAAGGATTTCTTCTGCTTGCGAACCTGGTTCTTGGCTCATTCCAGAAACGGATGGGAAAAAACACCGGCGTAAAACCCGGCGACGAGATGCTTGCCGCGATGAGAACCGCCGAAGAGCTTGGAATTCCTACAAAGATGGCAGACCGCCCGATTCAAACGACCCTGAAGCGCGCCTGGGCAAAAAGTTCGTCCATGGGAAAAATCAAGCTGCTTTCCGCGCTTATTGCCAGCGGCTTCAGCAAGGAGCAAATTTCGGAAACAGAAATCGAAGATTTAAAAAAATCGTCCGAAATGGATTCCATGATGAAGGAGCTTTCAGAATATCTTCCTGTAGTAAAAGAAGTTCTTATTGATGAGCGCGACAAGTTCCTTGCCTCCAATATCTGGGAAGCGGACGGAAACAATGTAGTGGCAGTCATAGGCGCGGGACATCTTAACGGCGTCGCCGGGCACATTGAAAACATCGCAAAGAACAACGAATCCACCGACACTTCGGAAATAAATTCTATTCCGGAAAAAAAACTTGGTTCAAAAATCGCGATGTGGATTATTCCTGCGCTGATTATCGCGCTTATTGCCGCAGGTTTTGTAATCGGCGGAAAGCAGGCCGGCTCAAAAATGGCATTAGGCTGGTTTATCTGGAACGGTTCCCTTGCGGCTATCGGAGCATTGCTTGCGGCGGCGCATCCGGCGGCAATCTTAGTTTCATTCATAGGCGCACCTATAACATCTCTCTGCCCTTTTATAGGAATTGGAATACTCTCTGGAATAGTTCAGGCGTTTTTTTGCAAGCCGCAGGTAAAAGACCTGGAAAACCTTGCAGACGACGCGGGAAGCCTAAAAGGATTCTACCGCAACAAAATCCTTCGGGTGCTTCTGGTTTTTATTCTTTCTTCAATCGGAAGCTCAATCGGAACATTCGTTGCCGGAGCAGACATAATCGCGACATTTTCAAGGCTGCTGGGAAAAAATTAGCATTGATTTTGTTACAGAATCTTTTTTTTAATGTTTTATTGATATGAAAGGTTTTATTTTTACATTCAGCGCGTTTTTTTTATGCCTGGCATCTTTTTACGCAGAACCGTCGCTTTCAGGATACCTTGAAAATGACATTGAACTAAAAAAACTTGCGCTGGAAGTAAAAAAATCTTCGCTTGAACAAAAAAAAACTTCAATAGAAAACGGATTCGACATATCTCTTTCAACAGGAACGGCAAAATTCCGATTCAACGGTCAGAACACAAGCGTTTCATTCAATCCGTCTGCAAAAATCGCAGTTCCCAAGGCTTCAAACCTTTCAGTTTCGGCTTCTTCAAAAATTGAAATAACAGACGGAAACAGCAATTCCGCAGACACCTCTATCTCTTTTGAAATTGACCTGATTTCCGCAGCGCCGCTCAAACGAAAAATCCTGCTTTTAAAATCAGAACGTTCGCTTTTAGAAGCAAAACGCAATCTGCAAAACCGGGCGCTGGAAGCCGAGAAAGAATTCTACACAAAGCTAAAGCAGCTTTTTCAAGGAGCAGGCGAAATTTCAACTGCAAAAAACAACCTTTACGAAGACACAGTCTCTTTTGAAGAAATAAAGGCAAAGGGCTACTCAAAAAATTCTTCAAAATACCGTCAGGCCGAACTAAAAGTCCTTTCAGACAGACACGAAGTTGAAACAAAAATACACGATTTTGAACACGACTGCGCGGTTTTTGCCTCGGAATGCGGCGTGCCTTTTTACTCAGGCACAGCAGAAGACAAAAAGAACGGACTTTCTTATGCGGATTTTCTGCCGCGGCAAATTCCTACGGCAGAACCGGTAAACATACTGGATTTTGAAAAGGAATTCTACACAAAAATAGAAAAAGCGGTCTATGAGCATAAGATTTCGGAAATGGAGCGGACTGCGGAAAAAGATTTTTCACTTTCAGCAAACGCCGGGTACACTTTAAAAAATTCAAACGCAATTTTTAACGATGCGGAAGAACCCGACACTATCGACGCAGGAATTTCCGCCGCTTTCAAAGGATTCAGCGTTGAGACAGGAATCTATATTCCTGCGGACGACTCATCCCCTGTCTATTCCGCAGGAGCATCCATAAAGCCAAATTCTTTTAGAACTGCAAAAATAAAAAAACAGTCAGATTCATGCAGCAGGGAAGAAGAAATCCTTTCCATAAAATCGGCCGAAAAAGACTACGAAACGGATATAGTTGACAAACAGACAGAGCTGAACGACATAAAATGGTCAAAACAGACGAATGAAAAAACCTTTGACATGTACAAGAATCTTGCCGCCGACATGGAAAAACTTTTTTCGCAGGGACTTGTACGAGAATCCGAATACCTGAATGCGGAAGCAAACAAGGAACTTTATGGTTTTAAAATTCTTATAAACGACATTGATTTAATAATTTACAACAACTCCACAAAACTTTTATTCTGCCGCGACGCAGAACTTCAGGACTAAAAATGAAAAAAAATGCCATCAAAAAACTTCCGCTGAAATTCAAGGTTTTATTTTTATCCGCGCTATTTACCGCCATGATAATTACAGGACTTACGCTCGCCAGAAAACAAATTGCAAGAAATTCGCTGGATTCAACATCATATTTGGTCCGCAAGGAAATTTCAGAAAACTGCATAGAAATCGCAGGAACAGTATCCGCCGCAGAAGAACAAAAACTTCAGGCTTTAAGCGACGGAACTGTAACCGGAGTTTTTGCGAAGGCAGGCGATAAAGTAAAAAAAGGCCAGATACTTATTCAGCTGGACGACACAACCCAGCAATACAACCTTGCAAGACACGATTACGATATGCAGATTGCAAAGGCAAACGGATCGGAAAAAGAATACAAACTGATGCAGACACAGCGGCTTTCTCTGATGCAAAAAATTTCAGACAGAAAAATTGTCGCGACCTTTGACGGAATAATCGCAGACTTTGATGTTTCAGTAAATGACTCGCTTGAAGCAAAAGATACCGTTGGAACAATAGTAAACGTGGATTACCTTACTGCCGATGTGGAAATTCCGGAAACCGATGTTTCCAAGCTGGCTTCAGGACAAAAAGTTGAATTTTCATTTCCGGCATACACGGACAAATCTGTCTACGGTTATGTTGTAAGCTGGCCGGCAATCGGAGAGGTAACAAGCCGAGGCGCAACAATTGTAAAAGCAAAAGTCAGAATAGACGAATATCCAAAAGAAATCCTGCCGAATTTTTCGTTCACAGGAAAAATCCAGATTACCGAACCAAAAGATAATATTATTGTAGAACGCTACGCAATCGCATACGAGAATCAGAAAGCCTACGTTGAACTTTTTAAAAATGGAAAAAGAATTGATGTTCAAGTTCAACCGTACGGCAAAGAATTTGTAAAGGTAATCTCAGGACTTTCAGGCGGAGAAACTCTTAAAGCGCAGAGCATGCCTGTACAAAGCGGATGGAACAGGAACATCGGAAAAAACAGAAATCCGGGTCCTGGAGGACCTAAGGTCATAAGATTTTAAGTCACTAAAATTTCCGGGATAAAAAATGGCAAAAAATATAATCAGAATGCAAGATGTTTCACGAATCTACAGAATGGGAGAAAACGAAATCCGGGCGCTGGATAAAATAAGCTTCAGCGTAGAACAGGGGGAGTTCCTTTCAATAATGGGCCCATCCGGATCCGGAAAATCAACCTGCATGAATATGATTGGCTGCCTTGACCGTCCGACAAGCGGAATAGTAGAAATCAACGAAAAAGAAACAGCAAAAATGACGGAAAAAGAACTCTCCGCATTAAGAAACAAGACAATCGGCTTTATTTTCCAGCAGTATCATCTGCTTCCAGGTTTAAATATTCTGGAAAACGTAATGCTTCCGCTTAGGTATCAGAAAATTGAAAAACAAAAAAGAATTCAAAAAGCAAAAGAGGCTCTGGAAAAAGTCGGGCTAAAAGAAAGATTCAAACACCGCCCGAACGAACTTTCCGGCGGACAAAAGCAACGCGTGGCGATAGCAAGGGCAATCGTAACAGAACCGGACATCATACTTGCGGATGAACCGACCGGAGCGCTGGACAGCCATACAGGAAAAACGATAATGAACCTTTTCCGCGAAATCAACACGGCTGGAACTACAGTTATAATTGTAACGCACGACCCGCGGATAGGGGAAAACACAAAACGCTGCGTCCGCATTTTGGACGGAAAAATCCAGTCAGACACAACCAGCAGCAATTTTGAAAAAAACTTTTCCGAGGCTTTTAATGTTTGAAGATTTTATAGATGCCCTGCAGAATTTCAAAAGAAACAAGACTAGAACATTCCTTTCCCTTTTAGGCGTAATAATCGGAGTCGCCGCCGTGATTATTATCACAAGCATGGGAAGCGTTTCAACAAAACAGATAAAGGACACATTCGGCTCTTCCGGACTTGACTTTGTAAGCGTAAACACTGGATTCATGCGCAGAAAACGCGATGCCGTAACAATCACTTTTGACGAATCATTCCGCGAAAGTTTATTTGAAAAAATTGAAAACATAAAAAAAATCTGGTACAAAAATTCACTAGGCGCAACAATATCTTTTGAAAGCACAAGCTCCACAGTTTCATGCAACGCAGTAGAGGCCGGCTACCTTGAAACGTACGGACTTCAGCTGGAACAAGGACGCTACATCAACGTAACGGATGACTACGAAGGAAACCAGAAAATCATTCTGGGCAGCACAGTCGCGGCGGCGCTTTTTCCAGATGGCTCAGGAATCGGCAAGCACGTAATAGTCACCGCAAACAAAATTTCCTTTAATTTTCAAGTTGTCGGAATATTAAAGGAACAAAATTCCGGAATGGAATTTTCCACAAATGCCGCATACATTCCACGTGGATTTTATTCAAAAAAGATAAAACCTAATCCCGCCGCAGAAACAATCATGGTACAGGCAGTTTCGGCAGAAAAAGCGCCAGGGCTCGCCGAAACAATCGAAACATACTGCCAGGAACTTTCGGGAACTTCCTATTCTGTAAACGTAACATCAATGCAGACAATGATTGACCAGATGAATTCCATAACAAAAACCATGAGCCTTATGCTAAGCGCAATCGCCGCAATTTCACTGCTTGTAGGCGGAATCGGAATCATGAACATAATGATTGTAACCGTAACAGAACGCAGACAGGAAATAGGAATAAGAAAAGCGCTTGGCGCAACTCCGGCAGACATCCGCCGTCAGTTTCTTGTAGAATCAGCTTCAATAACTTTGATAGGCGGATTTTTAGGAATTTTGTCAGGAATAACAATCAGCCTTGCAATTGAATACGTAAAAAACACAGGTTTTTCAATCAGTCCAAGAGCCTGCATTATAAGTTTTGCTTTTTCAGTAGCAACAGGAATTTTCTTCGGATTAAATCCAGCCGCTAGAGCCGCAAAACTTGATCCGGTTGTTGCCCTTGCAGGCGAATGAACAGTTTTTTACGAATTTACCATTGAAACATCAAGACGGTTAAACGGAATGTTTATGCCTTTTTCGTCAAAAACCTTTTTAATCGCAATATAGACTTCATTCTTCATTTTTACCAGATCCGAAGAGTTAAACCATACAGCAAGTACAATATTAATTCCGCTTTCGCCGAAACCGTTGTACCAGACGGCAGGCGCAGGCTCTTTTAGAACCGAAGCGCAAAGCGCAGGAACAGAAGAAAGAGCATCCAGCACGGCTGTCATATCGGAAGAATAGTCGACAGAAAGTTCAAACGAAAAACGGCGGATTGGAAAAAAACTGTTGTTCTGAAAGTTAGAATTGATTATTGAGCTGTTAGGAATTCTTATCATCTGGTTGTTCACTGTATGAATCTTAACTGAAAGAAGCCCGACAGAATCAACCGTTCCGGAAACTCCGCCGACTTCAATAAAATCACCGACCTTCATGGTTTTTTCACCAAGAACAAAAAGACCGCTGATTAAGTTGCTTACAGAAGTCTGGGCCGCAAAACCGACCGCAATTCCGGCAATTCCCGCCGCGCCCCAGATTGCGCCAAGTTTTACGCCGAAAAGGCTCAGAATATACATAACCACAAGCGCATAGAAAATATACGAAATAACTTTTGAAATTACCAGATTTGTCTGCGGCTGTATTTTTCCGGCGGAAACCTTTTTTATAAAATGCTTTATAAGCTTAAACACAATCCACATAAAAAGAATCATGAACAGCGCGCCTATAAGCCTGAAAACATTTGTCAAAGTTAAAAGATTTTTTACAAAATCCATGAATTTGCAGGAAAATTGACCGACAGTTTCATTCGCGGCAAACGCAGCCGCCTCGCCTACCTCATGAAGAATATCCGATTGCCCTTCCATATTGCCTGACCACCTTAAAAAGAATTTATTCTAAAAATTATGCCTGCAAATATCATTTATAATACATTCAGAACACTTAGCGTTCTTTGCCGTACAGACATACCTTCCGTGAAGAATAAGCCAATGGTGCGCATGCCGCATATATCTGTCAGGAATGCGCTCAACCAGACTTTTTTCAACAGACTCCGGAGTATTTCCTTCCGCAAGCCCGATTTTCGGACAAATGCGCAAAAGATGAGTATCAACAGGCATTGTATGCTTTCCAAAAACAACATTCAGAACAACATTTGCGGTCTTTCTGCCAACGCCCGGCAAACTCATAAGGGCTTCGCGCGAATCCGGAACAACGCCGCCAAAGTCTTCCAGAAGTTTTTTACTTAGTCCAAGAATATTTCTGCTTTTCGCATTGCTAAGTCCAATAGACCTGATAAAAGAAACAATCTGCTCCTGGCTCAAGGCGCACATCTTTTCAGGAGTATCTGCGGCCTTAAAAAGAGATTCTGTAACCCTGTTCACGCTTTTGTCGGTTGTCTGAGCCGAAAGCACAACGGCAACAAGAAGCGTGTACGGCGAATAATAATTCAACTCTGGCTTTGGCTCAGGATTTTCAGCCTTGAAACGTTCAAAAACAGAAATTATCTCTGACTCAGAAAGAAGCATTTTTTCTATAACTATGTTTATTTTACAGCAGCCTTCAGAGCGTCAATCTTATCAGTTTTTTCCCAAGGAAATTCGCTTCTGCCAAAATGACCATAACTTGCAGTCGTCTTATAGACAGGACAGCGCAAATCCAAAGCGCTGCATATTCCTGCAGGAGTACAGTCAAAAACAGTTTTTACAGCCGCCTCAATCTTGTCTACAGAAACTTTTTCAGTTCCAAAAGTTTCCACAAGGATTGAAACAGGAAAAGGAACGCCTATCGCGTATGCAAGCTGAACTTCCGCCTTGTCAGCAAGTTCCGCCGCCACAATATTCTTTGCAATGTAACGGGCCATATAAGCCGCTGAACGGTCCACCTTGGAAGGGTCTTTGCCGCTGAACGCGCCTCCGCCATGACGCCCCATTCCGCCGTATGTATCCACAATTATCTTTCGTCCGGTAAGGCCAGCATCTCCGTCAGGACCGCCTGTAACAAACCTTCCGGTCGGATTGATGTGATACTTTGTCTTTTCGTCAAGAAGTCCTGTCGGCTCAAGAACCGGCTTTATAATCTCATTTATAATTGTCCGCTCAATTTCTTCATGCGAAATTTCCGGATTATGCTGATGAGAAACAACAACCGTGTCAATTCTTGCAGGTTTTCCATCTTTATATTCAACTGTAACCTGGCTTTTTGCATCCGGACGAAGCCATTTTATTTTTCCAGATTTTCGTAACGCTGAAGCCGCGAGCAGAATCTTATGCGCAAACATAATAGGCGCAGGCATAAGCTCCGGAGTTTCATTGCAGGCGTAGCCAAACATCATTCCCTGGTCGCCGGCGCCCTGCTGACCTTCATATTCAGCAAGACCAGCCCCAACAACACCCTGATTTATGTCCGCAGACTGGGCATGAAGCCTGTTCTCAAACTTAAATTTTCTGGCGTCCAGACCAAAATCCTTGTTCACGTAACCGATTTCCGCCGCGACAGAACGCGCAATCTTTTCAGCATTTTTCTTTATGAATTTGATATTTTCCTTTGCGTTTTTTGTAAAAGAAATCTCGCCGCCAACAAGAATAAAATTCGTCGTTGCAAAAGTCTCGCAGGCAACGTGGGCATCTGGATCAAGCTCAAGGCAGGCATCCAGAATCGCATCCGAAATCTGATCGCAAAGTTTATCAGGATGACCTTCGCTGACCGATTCAGAAGTAAAAAGATAATGTGATTGTTTAGAAGAAAAAAGTCCCATAAGACTCTCCTTTTTAGCAAAATTTTCCAGGCAAAAAGCCTAATCCGCTTGCAATTTGGATAAATCAACGGATGGATTTATAACGGTTAAAACATAATGCAAAAACAAAAAACCTGCAAGTAGAGGGAAAAATGAAAGAAAAATGAAAGAAAAATACTTTCCCTCGGATGAACCTTTCAGTTTATGTATAACGCCATCTGCACAAAACATAAGTTTTTCATTACTATAAAGATATGTCTAAAATCGTTTGTATTTGCCTTAGCGCGACAATTCAAAAAACAATACAGTTTAAAACATTAAACCTGGAAAACGTAAACCGTTCGGAAAATTACATAAAGGACGCCTCCGGCAAAGCCGTAAATTCCGCAAGGGTATTAAACCAGCTTGAACCGCAGACTTCTTCCGTGGTCTGTCCGCTCGGAATAAAAAACGCAAACGACTTCCTTGAACTGGCAGAAAAAGATTCTATAAATATTACGGCAGTAAAAATTCCCGGATTTACGCGCGAATGCTGGACGCTGATAGACAGAAGCAGGCATACAACAACAGAGCTTGTGGTTTCAGAGCCAAAATTTAATGAAGACTATTCCGCCGCAGAAGAAGAACTGCTTTTTGAAGCCCGGAAAGAAATAGAAAAATCCGAAGCCGTAATCCTTGCCGGAAGCCGCCCGGAATTCTGGACGGAAGAAATCTGCGCCCTTATCGCAAAAATCACAAAAAGCACCGGAAAAATATTATTAGCCGACTTCTGCGGAAAAGACTTGGCAAACACGATTGAAATTTGCGTTCCCGACATAATAAAAATCAACGAGGAGGAATTCTTCAAAACATTCGGATATTCCCCTTTTACACCGGAAAAAGCTTTAAAGGAACTAATCAAGGCAAAAAGCAGCGAACTTCAGAATATCTTAATAATAACCCGCGGAACAAAATCAACGCTCGCCGCTCAAAAAGGAACTTTTGTGGAATTTCCCGCGGAAAAAATAATTCCTGTAAACACAACAGCCTGCGGGGACTCGTTCAACGCCGGATTCATTTACGAATACCTTAAAACGAACGATTTCCAGTCTGCGCTGGCAAAAGGAACCTGGTGCGCCGCCCGCAATGCGGAAAACATTCGCCCCGGCTCAATAATTTAAAACAGCAGAACTGACAATATTCCGCAAACCCAGTATAAATCAGGTTTCTTCCCTGCTTTTTTTTACAAAAAAAAAGATTTACAATCCAAAAGAATTGCAAATCTTTAACATGGGCCATCTAAGACTTGAACTTAGGACCAAAGGATTATGAGTCCTCTGCTCTAACCACTGAGCTAATGGCCCATTAGGTAGGAATTAATATACCATAAAACTGATTTTTTGGTCAATACAGCATAAAAAAACCTATTCGCCCAAATGTCGAGTTTTTTGTAAAAAGAATAAAAGCGCAGGCAGATTTACAATTTGTGAAGATTTTTGGCGATTGAATTAATTAAAGTGCGAAGCACCCGAATTAATACAAGCG